>OHJJ01000231.1_pt1 | contig 36306 bp, 32 predicted proteins | sample 1568551 | NCBI WGS metagenome assembly OHJJ01 (sample SAMEA3879505, study PRJEB24766) | human gut metagenome | biome: human-associated habitat; feature: feces | place: USA | collected 1985/1987 | reverse complement strand
AGAAAAAGGCAAATAGGGTCACAAAATAAGATGAAAGATGAGGTGAAAAAGTGACCCGGAAATAGAAAAAGGCAAATAGGGTCACAAAATAGGATGAAAGATGGGGTGAAAAAGTGACCCAGAAATAGAAAAAACAAATAGAGTCACAAAATATGAAATAAGAGAAAAGAGGTATGTTTCATATAACTGAATTAATAAAGGAAGTTAGGTTTTAGCGAAAAAATATAATAGAATTAGAGGAGACAAGTGTTATGGTTGGAATGAAGGATATGCTTACTAGCGAAAAAATGTATTTAGAGGAAGTTATAAAAAAAGCAAAGCTGCAGTTGAAGAAAGCTGGTATACAAGGAGATATATTAGAAAACAAGTTAAGGATATCAGTTGATAAAGAGCGCATAAGATATTATAAATGTACTCCGGATAATAAAAAGGGAAGTTATATACTAAAAAAAGATTTAGAGGTTGCAAAAAAACTGGCTCAGAATGAGTATAATTATAAATTATTAAAACGAGCACAAAAAAGATTGAAACAGATAGAAGATATACTAGAAGATTATGAGGATGATGAGATAGACAATTGTTTATATAAAGAACATATTGCAAAGCAAAGGTTGATAACCCCATTAGAACCGACTTGGGAAAGTAAACTTAACGAATGGGAAAAAACTGAATATAAAGGAAAAGAATTGAATGATGATACAATGGAAATATATACGCAGAAAGGGGAGCGTGTACGTTCTAAATCGGAGAAAATTTTAGCAGATTATTTTTATTATAACAATATTTCATATAAATACGAATGCCCTTTAAAATTAAATGGCTACGGAATAATATATCCGGATTTTACTTTTTTATCTCCGAGATTAGATAAAGAAATATATTGGGAACATGATGGTATGATGGATGATCCAATATATGCAAAGAATGCAATTAAGAAAATAGAAGCATATGAAAGAAATGGCATATTTCCAGGGGAGAGGTTAATTCTCACATTTGAAACATCTCAATACGCATTGAATAATAACATAATAGAAGCTATGGTAGAAAAATATCTTTTATAGAGGTAGAGATGTATCATAAATATTAAGTATATGGTCAAGCATATGATTAAGTATAAAGTTAAGTATAGGACACTACTAGGCAAACGTATAAGCGATATAAGCGGCATATAATCAAGTATAAAGCTAAGTATAGGGTCAAGTATAACGCTGATGCAAATGTCAGGTATAACGCTAAGTATGAAATATGTAAATGTGAAAATATATTTTAGGTATTGTAATATATACTAACATATGCTAAAATGTTGCCGAATGGGTTTAAGAGTTATAGAAAACTAACTAACCAAAATAGAATGCTCTGTTACCATTCATAAAAAGTAACTTGTAGTATGTGGGATATATGACATATAAGCTGATGTGGAATAGTTTATAACAGAACAGTATTATGTCAGAATGGAGAGTAAGTTGAAGCTATCAGAGGAGAGACAGCATCTTTTTAACTTAGTTCTTTCTGAATTAGAGCAGAAAGGTAATCTTGTACACGAGAAGAAGGCTATACAGCATGGCTCGACAACAGTATATGAACATAGTGTTGGAGTGGCAGGAGCAAGTCTTAAGCTTGCAGAGTTTTTTCACATAAAGGTGAATGAAAAGGCGCTTGTAAAGGGTGCACTTTTACATGATTATTTCTTATATGACTGGCACGAGAAAAGAAAGGGACATCATTTCCATGGTTTTACACATCCGGGTACAGCACTTAAGAATGCTGAGAAGGAATATGAGCTGGGAGATATAGAAAGAAACATAATATCAAGACATATGTTTCCACTCACAGTGGTTCCACCTATGTGCAGGGAAGCATGGCTTGTATGTCTTGCTGATAAGTATTGCGCTGTAAAGGAAACCTTTACACCATCGGCAGGATATTAGAATGTATTAAGAAGACTAATAATCAGGAAGTTTCTGTATTAACGACAGAAAGGCTGATTGTTAGTCTTTTTTATATGAGGATTATTGTGCATACATCTGGCAAAAAACATTATGAGCAAAAGAATGTACAGAAGGTTATTGAATTAATAAAGGCAGATTTGATTATGTTGAAATGAAGAAACAATGGCATATTGATTTTTCGTCAGATTCCGTGTGATTTAAATTATATCTTGCAGAACATGAAGGAAACAGAGATGTATATATTAATAAATCAGGTATAGATAATCAAAAATATTAAATAAAAATAAAATTAGCGCTCAACACTTGACTTGGCTAACAAAAAGAACTATAACATAGTCAAGAACAAAGGAAAGGAATAAAAAGAGGTACAGAACAAAGATGATTAAAAGTACCGGTCTGATATTCCTGAAGCATCCCAGTTCCAAAGAAACTAATTTCAATATAATTAATGTGTTTTATAACAAGGAGGAATGACTTATGTTGATGCCTAGTATTTTTGGAGAGAACTTATTTAATGATGATTGGATGAACTTTGGATTCCCTGAGGTTGACAAAGCTTTGTATGGTAAGCATGCAGGACACGAAATGAAGACAGATGTAAGGGAAACAGAATCAGGATATGAGGTTGATATAGATTTACCTGGCTTTAAGAAGGATGAGATTAATGTAGAACTTAATAATGGCTATCTTTCAATAAGTGCAGCTAAGGGACTTGATAAGGAAGAAAAGAAGGAAGGCAAGTACATCAGGAAAGAGCGTTATGCTGGTTCTATGAGCAGAAGCTTTTATGTAGGTGATGCTATAAAGCAGGAGGATGTAAAGGCTAAGTACGAAGATGGTATCTTAAGACTTTCAGTTCCTAAGAAAGCAGCAGAACAGATAGAAAGCAGCAACAGAATTGCTATCGAAGGATAATGCATAATAAGTGATTGCATAGTGAGTGATTGTATAATGAGTGATTGCATAATTGCGGATGCATATAATCATAGCAATTAAGTAGTTGTCTATTACAGATAAACCAATAAATAAGTAGTAAAGGGAATGTATCAGATGCAGGTTGTGTCTGATATGTTCCTTTTTGTTTTGTATCATTTGTATTTAATATATCTTAGAAATATAAACGATATGATACTGTATGCAGCATTGCAGATAGATAAGGAAAACAGCGATATAATAGTATAATTACAGTTATAAGAATTGAACATAATACATAATGAATTATTTTAGATATGTTACGCAATTAAATAGTTATCTTGGCTAAATGAATTACATATTTTATAGCCAGGTATTGACAGTATATAATGACAAGAGTATAATGCAAAATGACAAGAGAATTTGTCATTTTAATAATGAAAGTTGTCAAAAGAGCAATAAGTTTTCATATGAACTATTTTTCATATGGAGAGGCTTCATATGGACAGTTTTCATATGGATATACAATGTGAAATCAATATTTCACACGTGAGATTTGTGTATGCGCGCACTTGACACAAACCTGATATGAAAAACGTGCATAGAAATGAGGTATGTATGATACTGAGGAATCGTTTAAAGGAACGCAGGGCTGCGCTTGGAGTTAATCAGCAGGAGATGGGAAAGCTGTGTGGAGTATCACGACAGACAATCAGCCTTATAGAAAGAGGAGATTATTCGCCATCAGTAACACTTGCATTAACGATTGCAAAGGTATGCGGAGTCACTGTTGAAGAAGTATTTTATTTACAGGAGGAAGAAAAAGATGGAAAATGAACAGATTAAGAAAGCAAACCAAAAGGCACTGCCTAAGTTCATACTGTTTTGTGTTATAGGTGGTTTAGTCGGAGGCATAATGGGATATTTAGTTGCAGCGAATGGACTTGATGCTATGTCTGGGGATATAAAAGAGGTCATAAGTAAGTATGTAGTATTAACTGCACCATGGCTTATGCTTGCACTTGCAGTTATCCTTCCAGCGGTGACAGTGCCATATTACAGAAAGGCTAAGAAACAGCTTGCTTTGTGGGATGGAGAAGATGAGGAAATATCGGATGACATTGAAAATAAGTTATCTATAGTTCAATGGTTTACGAGTGGTTCACTTATAATTTCATATTTCCTTATTGCAGCATCATACGCAGGTGGCATTACAATGTTTGAAAATGTTAAGAGCATGATAGGATTTGCTGTTGCTATCGTAGCATTTTTAGCTATTATGGCAGAGGGTGTTATTATACAGCAGAAAAGTGTAGACAGTGTAAAGGTGATGAATCCGGAAAAAACAGCATCAGTATATGATATAAAGTTTCAGAAAAAGTGGCTTGATACATGTGATGAAGCAGAGAAGATTATAGTTGGTAAATGTGCATTTAAAGCATTTAATGTGACTAATAGTGTGTGCAGTATTCTTGCAATTATTCTTGCTCTCAGTGCACTTATGTTTGGTATTGGCTTCTTTCCATCGTTTCTTGTATGTCTGATATGGATAATTAATGTATCAATATATTGCAAGGAATGTCTGAAATATTCAAAATCTGGTAATAAGATTATGTGAAAATCCGGAATTGTTCTGATTTTTGATGAGTTACAGCCAGGAGACCTTATATGAATATACAAGGAAGGGACAGATATATGCAAAATACATGGTATATATGGTTGGTGGTGCTTGCGTGGATATTCTTGCTTTACCTACTTCGTAAGAGAAGACGAAAATCCGCAGCTATCAGACATGTAAAATACAGAAAAAATTCAGAGCAAAGAAGAAAGGATATTGCAATCATGAAAGAATTGTTAAGTCGATTTATGGAAAAAGATGTATATATTAAATTATTGGATGGACATGCGGACGGCGTGGTAAAAGAAGTTAGCGACAATGGAGTTGTGCTTGAGAATAAAGATGGATTGCAGATTGTAAATTTGGAATATGTATTGAAGGTTCGTGAGTATCCATACAAAAATGGGAAACGAGTACTTATCTTAGATGAGTAACATAGTAGATATTTGTTGATTTGTGAACTTTAACAATATAAATGAAATAAAGTTGGATGTAAGGCAATGGGTGACTTGCTCGCAGAAAGAATTTAGATTTATCATATGTTAGGCTAGGGATTGCGCACTAAAGGATTAGTGCGCAATCCCTATTTTTATGCCATAGGATTATGTTGTCAAAAGGTCACTGACCTTTGATATAAATTATATTGACTATTTTTAGGTTTTTGAGTGGCGGAATTGTGCACTTTACGCACAAATATTTGTCGTCCGTTCGTCATCAGTTAATATTCAATTAAATAACAATTTACATATTATTTACGCTGTATTGTCAATGGATTTTACAAATGTTTTTTAGACTATAAAACATGTCAGGGTAAGAATAATATCAGAGTAAGAACGTTATCAGAGTAAGAGTATTATAAGAGCTATAAAGTATAAATGTATCTTGATGGTTCCTGACATATGTAACATAGAAAACTAGAAATATAGAAAATCAATAATGTAAAGATTAGGAATGTAAATTCAGAAATGGAGAGGATGTCTATGCCATCAACATATGCACATTACAGGATGGGGCAGGAGGTATACAAAAGTCTGCCAGCACTTGCAAGAACAACTATTAATAATCATAAAGAATTGTATGATATAGGTCTGCATGGACCAGATATATTATTTTATTACCAGCCGCTTGCTGTATGCGCTGTTAATAAACAGGGATATGATATGCACGAAAAAAGTGGTCTTGAATTCTTTAAGAAAGCAGGAAGGCTTTTCTGTGAGGCAGATGATGATGATAAAGAGGCATTGCTTGCATATATATATGGGTATTGCTGCCACTTTGCACTTGATGTCAGTTGTCATGGATATATAGATGAAAAGATTGCTAAGGATGGTGTGAGCCATACAGAGATAGAGGTGGAATTCGATAGAAGTCTTATGCTTAAGGACGGTTATGATCCTATAACACATATTCTTACTGACCATATTAAGGCTAATAATGCAAATGCTTCATATATATGCAGATTTTATGATTATCTGACAAGTGGTGACATAGTTAAAGCACTAGAGGGGATGATATCGTATAATAAGCTTCTTGTAGCGCCATCAAGATTAAAGAGAATGTTTATATATGCACTGCTTCGTGTAACTGGTAATTATAAGGAAATGCATGGACTTCTTGTTAACTACAAGGCGAATCCTTTTTGTAGTGATAGTACAAAGAGGTTATATGAGTTGTATGATGTGGCTAAGGGGCTTGCTATTAATCTTATAAGCGAATTCAGGGCATCAGCTTATGGAAAGATAGAATACAATAAAGTGTATAATTATACATTTGGTTCAAAGCTGTGTGAGGAAGTCGTTTATCCAGATATGGGATCAGCTGCTAAGGATAGTATAAAGTGTGATGTGAAAGAGGGAAAGCTGAAATATGAATATTAAACTTACTGGAAAAGAAAAAAGATGGATTATGTATGACGTTGGTAATTCAGCATTTGCGCTTCTTGTATCGACTATAATACCGATTTACTTTAATTATCTTGCGGGGAAAGCAGAGATTTCATCTGTGAATTATCTTGCTTATTGGGGATATGCTGCATCAATATGTACAATCATTGTTGCACTACTTGGTCCTGTGTGTGGAACACTTGCAGATACTAAAGGCTTCAAAAAACCAGTTTTTCTTATATCAATATTTATTGGCAGTATTGCCTGTGCAATGCTTGGGGCATGTGTTCAATGGCTCGTATTTCTTATTGTGTTTGTTATAGCAAAGATAGGATTTTCGTCAAGCCTTATATTTTATGACTCAATGCTTGTTGATGTAACTGATGAAAAGAGAATGGATTATGTTTCGTCACAGGGGTTTGCGTGGGGTTTATATAGGTAGCTGCATACCATTTGTTGGATGCCTGCTGCTGGTGCTTGGCTCATCTAAGATTGGAATAAGCATGGAAATGGCTATGGGCATAGCATTTGTAATAGTAGCAGTATGGTGGCTAGGCATGTCACTTCCACATATAAAGAAGTATGAACAGAAGAATTATGTTGAAAGAAAGCCACATGCTGTACGGGAAAGCTTTAAGAGACTGTATGGTACCTGCAAAAATATAAAAAAAGAAAAACATATATTTTTATTTCTGCTTGCGTTTTTCTTTTATATAGATGGTGTGTATACAATTATAGATATGGCAACAGCGTATGGTTCGGCACTTGGACTTGATAGTACAGGATTATTACTTGCATTACTTGTAACGCAGATAGTTGCATTTCCATGTGCAATAATATTTGGCAGACTGTCATATAAGGTGAGTACTGAAAAGCTTCTACTGATCTGTATTGTGGCATATCTTGGAATAGCAGTATTCGCGATATTCTTAAGAAGCCAGCTACAGTTCTGGATACTTGCAATTCTGGTTGGAATGTTTCAGGGTGGAATACAGGCATTATCACGCTCTTACTTTACAAAGATTATTCCTGAGGAGAAAACAGGGGAATACTTCGGTCTTATGGATATATGTGGAAAAGGCGCTTCATTTCTTGGAACAACAGTTGTAAGTATAGTATCACAGCTCACAGGAGATATTAACAAGGGTGTAGGAATGATTGCAGTTTTATTCTGCATAGGAATAGTGGTATTTTTACAGGCAGTATCTGCTGCGAAGAATTACAATAAAGAAAAAGCAGGTGCTGGTATGACCATAGATACAGATAGTGTGAATGTGGTAAAAGGTGCTGTTGTATCAGAGAATGTGTGAGAACTATTGTTGTTGAACTTACTTATTGTTTAGGTATCTTATTGATTATTGATTATCAGAGATTTGCCAATAGGGATTTATTCAACTGTATCTATCTGCTTGTGAAAATTGACTCTATTTGCTTTTTTGCGAATAGGGTCAAACTTTCCTTCCTAATATTCCTGCGGAATTTGACTAGTGCAAGGGTCACACTTCACATGCATAAATATACGGGATGAACCTGTGAATTAAAAAACAGATAAAAGTAAAAACTTGCTTCTTTTAAGAATAGTATTATAATACATATGTTACCAGTCCTGGGAGGGGTGCAGCATAAGCTGTACTGTTGGAGTCTAGGTTCACTCATATTATTTTCCCGTAGAACTCGCAACAGCTGGTGGCTTTAAAATGTTTATTATAAATAGATATATAAGATGTATAATATATATAATAATAGGCTGGATAGTGTCAAATGCGATATGAAAAGACGAAAAGACACTTCAGTATATTGCAATGGGGTGAATATAATGATAAGGCATATATTATTCTGGAATTACACAGATAAAGTAAAGTCAGAACATAAAGAGAAAGAAACACTTAAATTCTTACAGGATTCAGTTAATACTATGAATGGACACATAGATGGACTTATGAATGCAAGCATAGGAACTAATATTGCCGGAGGCTATGATCTGGTATTCTATGCAGAGCTAAGAGACGAGAAAGCCTTACAGCAGTTTCAGAATCATCCTCTCCATGCAGCACATAAGCAAAGGTGCGCTGAGCTCGTAACAGACAGGTTGTGTGGAGATTTAGTTGTGTAATAGTGAGGAGCAGTGAGAAATAGTAAGGGATAGTGAGAAATAGAGAGACATAGTGAAGAATAGTGAGGAATAGTGCAAAAACATGGATAATAAAGACTTAAGATATGAACACATAATACATCCGTTTCCGCCCTTATATGATGCGGATTCCAGAATACTTATTCTTGGAAGCCTGCCATCAGTAAAGTCGCGGGAGCAGATGTTTTTTTATGGACATAAACAGAACCGATTCTGGAAAGTCATGGCAGAGGTACTGTATTGTAAATATAATGACGTTAAATCAAAGAAACAGCCTGATAGCGAGTATAACGGAATAGTGGTTCCAGCAACAATAGAAGAAAAGAAGGCGATGCTTCACAAACATCACATAGCCCTGTGGGATACTATATATAGCTGCGATATTATAGGCTCAAGTGACAGCAGCATAAGAAATGTTGTGCCAACAGACTTAAAGCCTATACTGGAGCAGTCTAAGATAACCAAGGTGTTCTGCAATGGTGCAACATCAGCCAGATATTATAAGAAATATCAGGAAAAAGAGCTTGGAATAAAAGCGGTAACACTTCCATCAACAAGTCCGGCAAATGCTGCATATTCAGTAGAAAGACTGGTGAAAATATGGTCTGAGAGGCTGGAAATATAGTTTTCAGCCCCTGTAATTATTATAGAAGTTTGAATATGGAGCATATATTAATCTAATTAATCATAAATGAGGGGCAAAAATACCTTTTACCCCTCACATCAGGAATATATATTTACAAAAAAGGTACCATATAGACTGGTATGCAGAAAATATCCTGATCTTTATTCATATCTTTTGTGTAAACCAAATATCTCTTTAATATTCTTGATGAATATTTTTCTGTAAATACATCAAGTGATTTATGTACCTTATATCCTGATGACTTCACCTCTATAGGAATGATTTTATTTCTTTTTGCCAAAATAAAATCAATTTCATAATTGTGTTTGGAGCTTTTATTGATGAATGTATGATAAAATAATTCATTCCCATTAGCTGCCAGACATTGAGCTACAATATTTTCATATAAGTATCCTAGATTAACACTTAATTTATCATTTAAAAGTTTCTGATAGATTTCATTTTCTGTGAAATCCTTATCCTTAAACATTAATGTTACGAACAGACCAGTGTCACTTAAAAATAATTTGAATCTAGATAAATCTCTAGTATTAGACATACCTGCATCTGGATTGTCAGTATTATATGCTATTAATACTGTCTTTGAATCCTTTAGTTCTGCAATAAGTTCTAATATTTTATCTTGTCTTTCGCCATTTAGTACACTACTTGTTTGGTATCTGGCCGCATTTTTGTTAAGCTGAGCTGGAATTGCATCAAATATCATAGCTAAACGTCCTGTCGTATCTATTTTTGCAAAATCACTTTCATATAAATTTAAAATATCTCTTTTTATTTCATCAACTTTCCTAAAATTGTTTGTTTCAATATAGGTTGATACTGCCTGAGGCATTCCACCAACAAGCATATATAGTCGAAATTGCCTTAATTGTTTACGATTAATTGCATCTCCTAAGCCTTGATTCATATCAAAACATTTTCTTAATAGTGAGAACGTTGATTTATCTCCAATTGCCCATAAAAATTCTTCATAATCCATTGGATACATGCTGATTCTTCTTTCCTCGCTTGGAATCAAAATATCTTTTACATTTTTATTAATTGAAATAAGAGATCCTGTTTCAATATAATCATATCGATGATCAGCAACTAATGCTTTAATAGCCTGACGCGCTGTTGGGCAAAGTTGAACTTCATCAAATATAATTACAGAATTTCTTTCATGTAAATCTACCTTATATTGTAATTGTAACTGTAAAAATAAAAAATCCAAATCGGAAACATCTTCAAAAAGTTCTTTGATTTCTTTTGATGCTCTTGAAAAATCAATCAATATATAGCTTTCATATTCATTCTTCGCAAATTCCTCAACTACTGTTGATTTACCGATTCGTCTAGCACCTTCAATTAAAAGTGCAGTTTTTCCATTAGAGTCTTTTTTCCACTCTTGCATTTTATTGTATATTTTACGTTTAAACATAGCATATCTACCTTTCCGCAATTTTTTATTCTTTATTTTATCATATTTCCGCATTTTTTTATAATACTTTTTGTAACATTTCCGCATTTTTTATTTTTATACTTTTGACACTTACATATTGATATTGAAAAATAATATCATTAATAAATCGCTTAAAGTGGTTGAAATAATAAGCAAATTATAATATCGTTTAAGGCATATGGTTAGAAATACCTAACTATATGCCTTTTTGCATTATTAGATTAAATATGTGCAATATTGCAATAAGCCGTATTATAAGTTGATATCCATATGTGCTTACTGTCTGAATAATATGAAGAAACGGAGATTATTGAATGAATTTAAAGAAAGTATTTTTGGTTATATTAGGCTGTCTTGGACTGGGGCTTGGAGCATTAGGTGCAGTTCTTCCGCTGCTTCCTGCATTTCCTTTTCTGATGCTTTCTGTGTTCTGCTTTGCTAAAAGCTCAGAAAAGCTTCATAACTGGTTTATATCCACAAGGCTGTATAAAAAGAATCTTGAAAGCTTTGTGCAGGGTAAGGGCATGACAGTAAAGACAAAGGTAAGAATTATGCTTACAGTCACCATTCTTATGAGTATAGGCTTTATTATGATGCATGCAGTGCCTGTTGGCAGGATTGTTCTTGGGATAGTGTGGCTGTTTCATGTATTGTACTTTATATTTGGCATAAAGACACTTAAGCTTGAAGAGGATTGCGCATAAGAAGGTGCTGTATGATGATTTACCATTTGTTTTAACGCTGTTAAGGCTCTAAAACAAATGGTAATTTTATGTAACAAATGTATAAATGTAATATTTATGTACAATAACGGAATGTGCGGTCAGTAATGATTCTGGCAAATATAAGTCCTAGTGGAAGCGCAATAATTATCATGATGGCAGATGTAAACCATGAGAATGCATCTGTTAGAGACATTGTGCCAAAATTATATATTGCACGGTACAAGTAAAGTCCAGGAACCATTATAACTATGGAAGGTACAGTAAGTGATATTCGTGGATATCCGTTATATTGTTTTATAAAGGAAGCTAGAAGTCCTGCAGTAGCAGCACCAATAAAAGCAGCAGCAGCGGCAGGCATACATGTAAAGTCAATAAGCTCAAGGCGCAGAGTATTGGCAATACAGCCAATAAGAGCGGTCATTGCAGCCATTGAAACAGAGCTGTTAAACATAATAGAGAATCCAAACACTCCACAGAAGCTTGCAATAAGCCTTAATATAAGATGCTGCATATTGCCTAGGTGTAAGGTTGTGAATTCTTCAGGTTGTAAATGTAATAATAATGCCATAATCCATGCAAATACAGTAGCTACCAGTACAATAATTATTGAATATGTCAACCGTTCAAGACCGGACCGTAAATCAAGCTTGGCAAGGTCAATACCGCTTGTGATAAAAGGAAATCCAGGTATTATAAACAGCATAGAACATATGTAACCAGCTTCATGTACAGAAGGTATATTAAACATAAGAATAGCCAGCTTAAGCAGTATTGCATATATAAGGCATGAAGCTGAAATAGAAATAGCTATATTCATAAACAGGGTATAGTGATGCTTGATAAGCTTTGTCCTTATTAAATTACCGGCTCCAGCAGCAATGAAAGCAAAAAGCATCTCTATTGGTCCACCACCAAGAAGAAATGTGAATCCACAGCATGCGAGGGCAGCAGACAGACCAAGGATAATAGGAGAATATAGTGTATGTATCTGTTCAATGTCATCAAGACGTTTGTGAATCATTTCACCAGTAAGATATGCTTCTTCATTAGGAAAATTATCAACAAACTGCTCCATTCTGTAAAGCTTAGAGGTGTTGACACCAGTATTAGCAATACTAAGCGATTGTGATACACAGTCATTGCCATCAAAACAGTTAAATTCAATAGACATAAGACCGACATCTACAGTACATGTTACACCGAGCTCTTTAGAAAGCTTATTCATAGATGTACGTACACGCCATGCACCTGTTCCACACGAGAGCATAATCAGCCCTACACGACCAATAACAGAAGCTTTTTCGATAAGGTCAGCATTGGCAATAAGAGCATTGCTATCGGCGTTAGTATAGTCATGCCATGGTATTTCCATATGATTTTTTTCCATGATGTCAATATAATTAGTTCTTGGCATATATAATCGCCTCAGCTTTCTTGACATGATGTTCAAGGTTGTGTAGGAATACTGAATTAGGAAGGAAGATTCCAAGCTCATCAAAACGTTCGTTATGTTCAATAAATGAGTCCTGACCATAGAATATATATGCCATTGGAAGCTCCTTCTCAAGCTTAAGCATAAGCTCCCATACTGCACTGTAAGCCTCTGCTTCGGTTTCTTTCATTTTAACAGTATCAGGAAGTTCGCGGATAAGCAGTATACCAGTGCTTTTCTCAAGAACCTGTTGTTCTACTACAGACTGATCATTATTATATATATGGCTGTATCTGTAAGCTTTAGCAAAATACATATTTTTACTATTATCAAGCTCTTTGTAAATATTATAAAAATGCTGATAATCTTTTTCATGGGAAATATCTGCATATTCTGGTAACAATAGACCTTTATCATCTGTCATAATGACAGGATTCCGGTTTCCATCAGCATTAAAGCGGTATGGAATAAGAAAAGAATTCCTAAGTAAATCAAACATAGTATTCTGTGTTATAGCCATAAGAAATGCAGATAAATCTTTATTGGAATAGCAGTTGAATAATGATTTGGTGAATTGCAGTGGTGAAAGTGTTGTAACAGAAGCATCATTACAAAACAGATTATCGCAAAATGTCTGAAAAAGCTTATTGTAAGCCCATGGTTCATTTAGAATTTTATTAAATAAAACATCAGTTTTTTCTTCTCTTGGAAATAGAGTATTTTCATCCATAACAGCATCCTCCTTTTATTACTTTGGCTAGATTATACTATTTAATCAGAAATAAGTAAAAGATATAATTGATATAAAAGCTATAGCAATATGATATGATGTTATGTCAAAAAGCTAGAAAAGATTAGAAGCAGTATTTGACAAAATTAAAAAAACCAATAAGGTGCTGTCACACTTGTTAACTGCCAGGCAAACTACAACGGTTTATGCAATGGTATCTATGGCGATGGTAACGGTTTTTTTAAATTACACTAAATATTTTTTTATGTCATACTTTGGGTACATATAAATGATATATTATTTTAATTGAGGTTTGTATATACATAAAAATAGTGTATAATAAGCGAATAGATGTTCGACATCGCATTGGTTTATAATATAATAATGCAACATTATATCACAAGAAATACAAGAAAGTAGCACAATACAGGTAAAGATAATTATGAAAATACCAGAAAAGGCAACGAAGGAACAGACAGAGGCAATAACACAGACAGAAGGCAACATAAGGGTTGCGTCAGTTCCAGGTTCGGGAAAAACATTTGTACTTACATATAGAATAGCATATCTCATAACAGAACTGTTTGTTGAGCCATCATCTATTGTGGCGCTTACATTTACAAACAAGGCGGCTTCGCAGATGAAGCACAGATTAAGGAATATTGTTGGTGATAACGCCAACTGTTTTACAGGAACATTTCACGGATATTGTAACATGTTTCTTAAAGAGGAGATTCACAGGCTGACATTTCCTAAGACATTCACGATTCTTGATAAGAAGGCAGAGCTGGAGATGATTAAGGACGTGGCAGAGGATATGGGAATATCGCTCAAAGACAATACTGCGAAGAAGATAATGAGTGATATAGACATAACCAAGCAGGATATGTCCTATGTTGAGCTTATGGCAGGCGTTGATAAGACAGAGCTTAAAAGAAGGGCTTCCAGCGAGAAAAATGTGGATAAAAAGGTTTTCTATAATTATCTTAAAAGACAGTGTGACAATTATGCTCTGGACTTTGAAGACCTTATTAATTTCACTTTATATATTTTAAACAGGAATGAAGATGTGCGGATTCGCTGGCAGGAAAAGTGCCAGTATGTACTGTGCGACGAGTATCAGGATGTCAATATGAAACAGGACATGCTGCTTCACATTCTAAGTGGATTGTATCAGAATCTGTTTGTGGTAGGTGATGACGACCAGAATATATATACATGGCGCGGTTCTGACCCTGAATACATGATTAATTTTGACAAAACACATGAAAATGTGCAGGATTATTCACTTACTGAGAATTTCAGGAGTACTCCTCAGATTGTAAATGTGGCTAAGTCACTTATATCGGCTAATCAGAACAGGCTTGAAAAGCAGATGATTTCTAACAGACCAGATGGTAATAAGCCGGTATTTAATGCACCTGACACCGAGGAGAATGAGTCTTTGTGGATAGCGGATACTATTCTTAATAATGTCGCTAAGAACATGAAGTACAGCGACCATACTATATTGGTGCGGGCTGCTTCACAGACAAGGTCGTTAGAGGAAGCATTTATAAAAAGAAAAGTTCCTTACAAGATACTAAGCGGTGCGAAATTCTATGAAAGCGAAGAGATAAGAACGGTGCTTTCATACATGAGAATGGTGTACAGTCTTACGGACATGGATTTGATGTATACTATATCCAGACCTAGAAGGGGCTTTGGTAAGAAGTCTGTTGAGAAGCTTAAAAATGCAGCAGCACAGAACAACTGCAGTCTTTTCAAGGCACTTGGAAAGCAGATTGAAAATGGCGATATAACACAGAAAAATGTTATAGAATATTACAATGCAATCAGTGAATTGCATGATACATATGTTGCTTATACCTGTACTGATATAGTAAACAAATGTCTTGATATGGGATATCGTCAGGCATTGGAGCAGGATATCGACCAGACCAGACTTGATAATGTGTCAGAGCTTATCAGGACTATTACGGCATTGGAGGAAGATAATCAGGAAAAGGTTGAACTGGCTGATCTGTTAAGCCATTTTGCATTATTTTCAGCGCAAGATGAGGACGGAGAGTATAATGTTGTAAAAGTAATGACAATTCATACAGCAAAAGGACTTGAGTTTGATACAGTATTTGTACCAGGACTCGTTGAAGGACAGTTTCCAAGCAGCAAGCTTCGTAATGAAGACGAATATGAAGAGGAAAGAAGATTGTTGTATGTTGCGATGACGAGGGCTAAGAATATGCTTTATCTCAGCACTTATAGAAAGAAAGACGGGCGTTTTGGCGCAAGACCATCAGCATTTTTAAGTGACATTGATACTAATCTTCTTGACTGTATCAACAACAGCAGAGTATTAATCAGAGGTGTGACTGAGCAGATGCTGCCAAAGGCCGTATTTGAGGTTGGAGATAAAGTCAGACATAAAGTATTTGGAATTGGCGAGATTGTTAAGGTTGATAAGGTTACACAGACATATGAAATCCAGTTTGAGAATATCAGGGGAACAAGAAGACTGATGTTTAGGGCAGAGCTGGGAAATGTTGAAAATTAAAGCAGGTTAGTAGGACTAGTTTTATTAGTGTCACTGGAATCATTAAGCCCAGTTGCAATAATGGTTATAAGGGAATTTTTATTATCCTCAAGTTGTTCTTTAGAAGAAACGGTACCCCACATGATTTTAGCTTCCGTTCCGACAATTTCCTGAATATACTGGATAGCAGATATTGTACTTCTTGATATTGGTGTTATAGATGCACTTATAATTATAATAATGCGGATAATTTCTTAGGCATTACCCAGTTTGTTTTCTATATATGGATTAGAATAAATTATATTTAAGTGGCTAATATATAGAATAATAAAATGTTACTCCCATTTCTCTTGTTTTTCTCCCAAAATATATTACAATTGGGAGAAAGAAGTAACATTTGGGAGAAAGGAGTACTTGATGCTTTTCAAAACAGGATGCCTTACTTTCATGTCCCAGCCTTGGCAGCTCCTCTGTTGAATCTGCGCTTAAAAAACTTGTAGAAGAAGGAGCTATTATTAAAACAGGAGCCGGACGCAAAACCATGTATATGAGAAACATAAATTAATACATTTATTATATTCTTGCGTTTAGTTTATACCCATGATAACTTCATATTATATCAGTAATTCCTATTTATTCTCTTGTTGAAAGGATTGACAATAGGTTTTGCACCTGCAGCAACTACTTTTATTATTCTGTTAAATGTGATATTCTATATGTATTGCAGCAGAAAAACTAAAAATAATTATTAAAGGATTTCGTATGAAAGAAAATAAAAAGAAGCTTACACAGCTTTTTCAGATATTTACAACATTTATGAAAATAGGCATATTTACTTTTGGTGGTGGTTATGCGATGATTCCGCTTATTCAAAGAGAAACTGTTGTTAAAAGAAAATGGGTCAATGATGATGATATACTTGATATTGTAGCTATAGCAGAGAGTACGCCAGGTCCTATAGCGATAAATGCATCAACCTTTGTAGGATATCGTATAGGTGGTTTTTTTGGAGCAGTTGTAGGAACTGTTGGCATGGTACTTCCATCATTTATAATAATACTTGCGATTTCTTTTGTGTTAAACAGCTTTCAGGATGTACAGGCAGTAAAGTATGCATTTAGTGGAATAAGGGCAGGTGTACTTGCACTTATAATAAGGGCTTTATGGCTTATGTATAAGAATGTTGAGAAGTGTGCGGTGTCATATATTGTTATGGCTGCGGCATTTATTTTGAGTGCATTTACATCTGTTAATGTAATAATTGTTATAGCTGGCTGTGCATTATTTGGTCTGATCACAGCTTATATAAATACAAAAAAGAAATGATTATGATTAAATATCAGGAAAGAAGCAGTGTATGATATATATAAGATTATTGTGGACATTTTTTAAGATAGGTGCCTTCACCTTCGGAGGAGGTTATGCGATGCTTCCTCTAGTGGAGAGCGAAGTTGTGGCACATGGCTGGATGAGTGAACAGGATATTATTAACTTTATAGCAGTTAGTGAAAGCACTCCTGGTTCCTTTGCAGTCAATGTGGCAACCTATGTAGGTGAAGAGGTTGCTGGTGTTGCAGGCTCTGTGTGTGCAACACTTGGCGTTGTACTGCCATCATTTATAATAATACTCATAATAGCCGGCTGCTATAAAAGGTTTAAGAATAGTGGTGTTGTACAGGGCTGTATGAGTGGTCTTAAGCCGGCAGTTGTCGGACTTATAGGAGCTTCGGTTATATCAGTTGGCAGGCAGGTATTTATTCCAGAGGGATTTACATTAGAGGTTTTTAAAACATCTGGTACATATGTTTCTATAGGAATACTTGCACTTGCATTGATATTGTCGTTTAAGAAGGTGCACCCGGTTATAATAATTGTTCTAAGTGCAATACTTGGCATAGCTGCAGGGTATATTGCAGCCTGAATTTCGTCAGGTATATTGCAGTCTAAATGTTTGAAAAGAACTATGACATATGATAGAATTTCTTCTATATATTAAACAGATATAGAACAATCAATGTTAATTGATATGACAGATATTTTATGGTCATATATGGAGGAAAATATAATATGTCATTTACACATTTACACGTTCATACGGAGTATTCGCTGTTAGATGGTTCAAGTAAAATTAAAGAGATAACTAAGCGTGCTGCAGAGCTTGGCATGGATAGTCTTGCAATAACTGATCACGGAGTTATGTATGGTGTCATAGATTTCTATAAGGCAGCTAAGGAGGCAGGGATTAAGCCTGTTCTTGGATGTGAGGTGTATGTAGCCCCTGGCTCAAGATTCGATAAGGAAGCAGGAACAGGAGAGGATAAGTATAACCATCTTGTGCTGCTTGCTGAGAATAATACTGGTTATCAGAATCTGATGAAGATAGTCTCAAGAGGTTTCACGGAAGGTTTTTACTATAAGCCAAGAGTTGATAAAGAGCTTCTTAGGGAATTCCACGAAGGAATCATAGCCACTAGTGCCTGTCTTGCAGGTGAAGTGCAAAGATACTTAGCAAGAGGCATGTATGAAGAAGCTAAGAGGGTGGCACTTTACTATCAGGATATATTTGGGAAGGATAATTTCTTTCTTGAACTACAGGATCATGGTATAGCAGAGCAGCATTATGTTAATCCACAGCTTCTTAGAATGTCAGAGGAAACAGGGATAGAGCTTATATGCACTAATGATGTGCATTATACATATGCAGACGATGCTGATGCACATGATATTCTGCTGTGTATACAGACAGGTAAGAAGGTTACGGATGAAAACAGGATGCGTTATACAGGCGGACAGTATTATCTTAAATCACCTGAGGAGATGGCAGAATTGTTTAAGTATGCACCGCAGGCACTGGCTAATACTGAAAAGATAGCCAAAAGATGTAACGTCGAGATTGAATTCGGTGTGACAAAGCTTCCAAGATTTGCTGTGCCAGAAGGCTTTACATCATGGACTTATCTTAATTATCTGTGTTATGAGGGACTTAAGAAAAGATATCCTGAGCAGGCAGCGGATATATCTGTTGAAGAGTTTGTAAGGCTTGCAAAGGAGGAGTCCGTAGAAGACAGAAAAGACGTTGTTATAAAGATAGCAGAGGATACTAATAACATATTCCAAAGACTTGCTTATGAACTGTCAGTTATCTATTCTATGGGATATGTGGATTATTTTCTTATCGTGTGGGATTATATCAACTTTGCCAAAAGACATGATATTCCGGTAGGACCAGGAAGAGGCTCTGCGGCAGGAAGTATAGTATCATATTGTCTTGAGATAACTGACCTTGATCCTATTAAATATAGTCTTATTTTTGAACGTTTCCTTAATCCGGAGCGAGTATCCATGCCCGATATTGATGTGGATTTCTGTTATGAAAGAAGACAGGAGGTCATAGATTATGTCGTAGAAAAATATGGCAAGGATTGTGTTTCACAGATAGTTACCTTTGGTACTATGGCGGCAAGAGCTGTTATAAAGGATGTAGGAAGAGTACTGGATCTGCCTTATGCCATGGTTGATAACATAGCAAAGATGGTGCCAAGAGAGATAGGCATAACTATAGATAAGGCACTTGCAGAGAATCCGGATCTTAAAAGTGAATACGAAAACAATGAAGTGGTAAAGGACCTTATAGATAAGAGTAAAAGACTTGAAGGTCTTCCAAGGCATGCTTCTATGCATGCAGCTGGTGTTCTTATCTGTGGAAAGCCAGTTGAGGATTATGTTCCACTTTCAACAGGTTCAGATGGTGCAGTTGTTGCACAGTTTGTAATGACAACACTTGAAGAACTGGGGCTTCTTAAGATGGATTTCTTAGGGTTAAGAACTCTTACTGTGATAAAAGATGCAGAGAATCTTATAAAAAAACATAATAAAGGCTTCTCTATTCACGATATTGATTACTCCGACAAGGGCGTTTTTGATGCCATCAGTACTGGTAAATGTGATGGTATATTCCAGCTTGAAAGTGCTGGCATGAAGTCGTTTATGAAGGAACTAAAACCAAGATCGTTAGAAGACCTTATAGCTGGAATTTCACTATACAGACCGGGTCCTATGGACTTTATTCCACAGTACATTAAGGGAAAGAACAACCAGGATAGTGTAACATATGCGTGTCCACAGCTTGAGGCTATACTTAAACCAACATATGGCTGTATTGTATATCAGGAACAGGTTATGCAGATAGTACGTGATCTGGCTGGATATTCATGGGGACGAAGTGACCTGGTAAGGCGTGCCATGTCTAAGAAAAAGGCTTATGTTATGGAGCAGGAGCGTAAGAACTTTATATACGGCAATCCAGATGAAGGTGTTAAGGGCTGTGTTAACAATGGCATAGATGAGAAGGTGGCTGGAAAAATATATGATGATATGATTGACTTCGCCAAGTATGCCTTCAATAAGTCACATGCTGCATGTTATGCTGTTGTATCATTCCAGACAGCCTATCTTAAGACATATTATCCTGTTGAATTCATGGCAGCCCTTATGACCTCGGTTATTGATAATACATCAAAGGTTGCAGGATATATATATGCATGTAAACAGATGAATATAGGTATTCTTCCACCTGATGTTAACGAATCACAGATGGAGTTTACAGTAGAAAACGGAAAGATAAGATTTGCGATGGCTGCAATCAAGTCACTTGGGAGACCTACTATACAGGCTATCCTAAAGGAACGCGGGGAAAATGGCAGCTTTATATCTATGCAGGATTTCGTGACAAGGATGTCACATGCACTTAATAGGCGTGCGATAGAGAATTTCGTTAAGGCAGGTGCATTTGATACATTTGGACATACAAGAAAATCCATGATGATAGTCTCAGAAAGCATGCTTGACAGTGCAATAAAGCATAACAAGGATTCCATGACAGGACAGATGTCGCTTTTTGATTTTGCAGCCGAAGAGGATAAGAAAGCTTTCGAGATAAGAATTCCAGATGTTGCAGAGTACACAAAGGAAGAACTTTTAGGTTACGAAAAGGAGATTCTAGGTGTGTATGTAAGTGGACATCCACTTGATGAATATACAGGTATGGTCAACAAATATATAACCAATGTTTCATCTGATTTTGAAGTGGATGATGAACTTGGTGAGACAAAGGCAAGAGATGGTGCTATAGCAACTATAGGTGGATTGATAACCGAAAAGACTATTAAGACAACAAAGAAAGGACAACTGATGGCTTTTCTTACAGTAGAAGATGTTGTTGGAACAGTTGAGGTGGTGGTATTTCCTAACAGCTTTACAGCAAACCGTGTTGTTATAGATCATGCTGAAAAGGTTTTTGTTACAGGAAAGGTGCAGGCCAATGTTGATGAAAATGCCAAGCTTATATGTGATAAGGTTGTGGATTTTGCCAGTATTCCAAGAAAATTGTGGATAAGGTTTGCCAGTCTGTCAGATTATGAGGATAAGAAGGATGAATTATACGGAATATTATATAATTCTGATGGAAAGGATACAGTGGTTATATACTGTACTAAAGAAAACAAAAGGCTTACACTTCCAGCAAGTCGCACTATAAGGGTGGATTCTGAACTTATACAGAAGCTTCAGTCGATGTATGGTGAGAAGAATGTGACTACAACGTAAAATATGATAAATTTTTTGTAAAACAATATATTATTTTTCAATTTTGTGGTACTATTAATGACAGTGATATTAAAATATTAAAAGGACAATATATCTTTTACGGTAAAAGGTCATAGACTTTAGATGAAAGGGGAAATATATATGGCTAAAGAAATTAAGACAATCGGTGTGTTAACAAGCGGTGGCGATGCCCCTGGTATGAATCCTGCGATAAGAGCTGTCGTAAGAACAGCTATCAACAAAGGACTTAAGGTAAAAGGAATACAGAAAGGTTACAATGGTCTTATCAATGATGAGATTATAGATATGGATAAAAAAAGTGTATCAGATATCATACAGAGAGGTGGTACAGTTCTTTATACAGCCAGGTGTCTGGAGTTCATGACAGAAGAAGGACAGAAGAAGGCAGCAGAGGTATGTAAGAAGCATGGTATTGATGGCATGGTAGTTATCGGTGGTGATGGTTCGTTCAGAGGCGCACAGAAGCTTGCAGATGCAGGTGTTAACACTATTGGACTTCCGGGAACTATTGATCTTGATATTGCATGTACAGATTATACTATCGGATTCGATACAGCAGTCAATACAGCTATGCAGGCTATAGACAAGATAAGAGATACTTCTACATCACATGAAAGATGCAGTATTATCGAGGTTATGGGACGTAATGCAGGCTATATTGCACTTTGGTGTGGTATTGCGAATGGTGCAGAGGATATTCTTCTCCCAGAAAGATATAACGGAGATGAGCAGGCTATTATTAACCATATTATTGATGGCAGAAAGAAAGGCAAGAAGCATCATCTTATTATCAATGCTGAGGGTATCGGACACTCAACAGGCATGGCAAGAAGAATCGAAGCAGCAACAGGTATAGAAACAAGGGCAACTATTCTTGGCTACATGCAGAGAGGTGGTTCACCTACATGTAAGGACAGAATGTATGCATCTATTATGGGCTCGTATGCAGTTGATCTTTTAGTTGCAGGAAAGAGTAACCGACTTGTAGCTTATAAGAATGGTAAGTTTGTTGATTATGATATAGATGAGGCACTTGCTATGACTAAGGATATAAGTGAATATGAGTTTAATATAAGTTCTATGCTTTCTAATTAAGTGTGGCTGGTGTTTATGCAGCTTTTATATTAATCAGCTTTATTAAATTAGTATTACTAATTCAGTATTATTAATTCAGTATTATTAATTCAGTTTTATTTATCCGGACGGGTATCTGTGGATGACAGGTATCCGTCTTTTATTAGTTATCGCCATTCAGAATTGCTGCGTTGCTATGCAATTCATGCCATTTTATTCCATTTTCGGTGTTTATCGTGTCTCAAATAAAAAGTTTTTTTCTGCAAGCAGAAACGTAAATAAAAATTACAATAACTATTGCTTGCTGGATTGTTATTAGTTTAGTATTATGGAATTACATTTTAGAATTTAGGAAAGGAAAAGCTGGTAATTAATTAGATATAATTACTGGCTGCTAAAATAGAATGATTACAAGTACAAGCAGTTCACAGGTTAAGCATATAGTTAATCTGCAGAAGAAGTCAAAGTTAAGAAAAGAAGAAAAACAGTTTGTTGTTGAGGGAATAAAGATGGTGTCAGAAGCACCTAGAGACAGACTTGTTAAGGTATATGTTTCTGAGACATTTAAGGCAGATAATGAGGAATTCCTTAAAAAGATGAATTATGAAGCATTAGGAAAAGACATTCTTGAGGATGTGTCAGATAATGTGTTTATCCGTATGTCAGACACACAGACACCACAGGGAATAATGGCTGTTGTTAAGATGTCAGAGATTACTATTGAAGATCTGTTTGGAAGAGATATGCATATAAACAGCAATACAATACAGCCATTATTGCTTATACTAGAGAATCTTCAGGATCCTGGAAATCTTGGTACAATAATAAGAATGGCAGAGGGAGCTGGTGTTACAGGTGTTATTATGAGCTGTAACACAGTAGATATATATAATCCAAAGACTATACGTTCAACTATGGGTTCGTTGTACCGTGTGCCGGTTATATATGTGGATGATATATGTGAAGCTGTAGAAGAATGTAAGCAGAAAGGTATCAGGGTGTATGCTGCCCATCTTAAGGGAACTGATAATTATAATGTAAAGGATTATACACAGCCGACTGCATTTATGATTGGCAATGAAGGAAATGGGCTTACAGATAAGCTCACAGATAAAGCAGATGAGCTAGTAAGGATTCCTATGCAGGGGAAAGTAGAATCGCTAAATGCAGCAATAGCATGTACGATATTAACATATGAGGCTGTAAGACAGAGATTATAATTATTACAGCTATATAACATGATATCAGGGTCAAAAGGTCTAAACCCACATGAGCTTGCTCATAGATGGGTGATAACTTAATAAATATTTTATATTTATAAAATGGATAATGTTGCCTTTAAACCGCAGAAGTATGCACTTCTGCGGTTTTTTGTAACAAATTTGACAAAACGGCTTAACTTTGCTATTATACTTTCGTAACAAAATGTAACAGTTCTGTAACATTTTGTAGGTGCATTTAACAACTTGTGCCGGAAAGGGAAAAACTTTATGAAACTTAGAAGTAGCAAAGCTGCTTGTTGTTTAGGTGCTACGCTGGTAGTGATGATGATGCCGGTGCTTCCTAAAGTAACAGACGCGAAACCTACCTATGAGCAACACGAAAGTACAATTACTGATACCGAGATCAGAGTTGCATCATACGCAGCCAATGTTGAAGAAACAGTATTAACAGTACAGGAAGAAACAAAAGGCCAGATGCATGACAAAGCGCTTGCGATTACAGATCCTTATCTTGATGTATATCAGGGTATGGATTCAGATTCAGAGGTTGTCGGAAGACTTTACAAGAACACAGAAGTAGATGTGTTACAGATAAGTGAAGGATGGACAAAGATAAGCTCTGGTAATTGTGAAGGTTATACTAAAACGGCAGCTCTCCTGTTTGGTCAGGAAGCAGAAGCGATTACAGCTTCTATAAGTGAGGAAGATATTCTTACAGGATATACACTTGAAGAAGCTGAGGCTATGGAAGCAGAAGCCGAAGCTGCAAGAATAGCTGAAGAAGAAAGAATCGCAGCCGAGGCTGAGGCAGCAAGAAAAGCTGAGGAGGCCAGAGTACAGTCGATTATATCAAACACTATATCTGGATCAGATATAACATATAATCCTACGATGAGCGTGAGTGATGAAGAATTATATCTTCTTGCATGTATCATTGACTGGGAAGCTAACAGCGAGTCATACGAAGGTAAGCTTGCAGTAGCTAATGTGGTATTAAACAGAGTAAGAAGCTCTGCATACCCTAATTCAATATCTGGTGTTATATATCAGAGATCCCAGTTCTCTGGAGTATCAGATGGAGCAGGTAGTCCATCAGCGAAGTTCCAGAGCAGAATCAACAGCGGGTTACGTTCACAGGCATGTATGGATGCCGCAGTTGAAGCATTATCAGGACATAATAATATCGGTGGATATACATCATTCAGAATGATATCTGCAGCGAATATATCATCTATGTCCAGCTATGTTATTATAGGGAATCATGTATTTCACTAGAATGGCAGAAGGTTTAATCAAATAGTGTAAGAATGATGACTTGCACTTTCACCGAATAGAATTAAACTTATAGCATGAATCATACAGGTTGACAGAAGTCAGCCTGTATTTTTTTTGCAGTATATGCGGTATGTATATGTGTACATGAGAAAATGTTTTAATGTGTTTATTTCATAGTATGTATTTATAGTACATTTCATTGGACACGTTTATACAATGCATTTGATCGTACACGTTTATACTTGTATTTATAAAACAAATGAGATAAAATATATTTCATGTTTTATGCTGAATTTGTGTCAGGGCGTACATGCCACAGATTCATTATGCTTAAAAGTGTGCGCAAAAATGGAGGATTATTATGAATCTTAAAGGCAGGGATTTTTTAACATTAAAGGATTATACACCGGAGGAAATAGAATATCTTATAGAGCTTGCAGCTAAGCTTAAGAAGATGAAAAAGGATGGTGTTGTAGAACAGCCACTTCTTGGAAAGAATGTTGCGCTTATATTTGAAAAGACAAGTACACGTACAAGATGTTCTTTCGAGGTAGCTGCACACGATCTTGGTATGGGTGTTACATATCTTGATCCTAAGGGTTCACAGATAGGAAAAAAAGAGAGTATAGCAGATACTGCAAGAGTTCTTTGCACTATGTTTGAGGGTATTGAATACAGAGGATTCGGACAGGAAATAGTAGAAGATCTTGCAAAGTATTCATCAGTTCCAGTATGGAATGGACTTACTAATGAATATCATCCAACACAGATGCTTGCAGATATGCTTACAATAAAAGAAAAGCTTGGCAGATTAAAGGGTGTTAAGTTCGTATATATGGGTGATGCAAGATACAATATGGGAAATTCACTTATGATAGTATGCTCTAAGCTTGGTTTACACTTTACAGCCTGCACGGCTAAGGAATATTTCCCTAATGAAGCACTTGTTAACCAGTGTAAGGAGTGGGCAGCACAGAGCGGTGGCTCAGTAACACTTACAGAGGATGTAGAAGAAGGCACTAAGGGAGCTGAAGTACTTTATACAGATGTATGGGTATCTATGGGAGAACCAGATGAAGTATGGAATGAAAGAATCAAGGCATTACTTCCATACCAGATTAACAAAAAGGTTATGGATAATGCAGATAAGAAAGCTATATTTATGCATTGCCTTCCAGCCTTCCATGATCTTAAGACAACTATTGGTAAACAGATACATGATAAGTTTGGTCTTGATGAAATGGAAGTTACAGATGAAGTGTTTGAATCAGAACAGTCAGTAGTGTTTGATGAAGCTGAAAACCGTATGCATACAATAAAGGCTGTTATGGCAGCTACACTTGGAGCATACTAATATAATTTACAGCAATATGTTAAAGATGTAACGGAGAGGAATTATATGTATTATACAACAAGTGGTTCATACAAAAAGACAAAAATGATTATAGATTATACAAACATTGTTCTTACAGTTGCGGCTACAGTTATATTTATTATTGTCTTATTCTTAAGAAGCAGAAGTGGAATACTGTTTCCTATAGAGTTCCTTCTTGGAACAATAGTCAATGCTCTTACTTCTGTAAAACATTTTATTAATGGCAATAAGGTATCTGGTCTTATAGTAGCTGTAGTTGCGGTAATGCTTGCAATTATGACTGTTGTTACAGCACTTATCGTTTTATAAGATGATGTAGGGGTTAGTGTCTGGGCGATGAGGTTTTAATAATCTGCCTAGAGGATTGAGATGGATTCAGGTGGTATGAATATATGAAATCAGAAATATTGCATCTGCTAAGACATGCAGATGGTTATGTGTCAGGACAACAGCTGTGTGAAACATTTGGTGTGTCAAGAACGGCTGTGTGGAAAGTGATTAACCAGTTAAAGGAAGAAGGATATGTGATAGATTCTGTTCAGAATAAAGGCTACAGAATCACAGAATATCCTGATATAATAACAGCCTCAGAGATAGAGAGCCTTCTTCTTGATGATAGTGGAAATATGCAGGGAATATGCAGGCATATTCAATATTTTGACAAGACGGATTCAACGAATAACCAGGCAAAGCTTGCAGCAGAAAAGAATGCACCAGAAGGTACACTTTTCGTGGCGGAATGTCAGACTGGTGGACGTGGAAGAAGAGGAAAAACATGGGAATCGCCAGCAGGAAGCGGTATATGGATGAGTCTTCTTTTAAGACCAGATATTAGTCCAGAAAGTGCATCTATGCTTACACTTGTACTTGCTGTTGCCATGGTTGATGCTATCAATGAAGAAGTACAGGATGCAAAGTGCTATGTTAAATGGCCTAATGATATAGTTCTTAACAACAGGAAGATAAGTGGAACGCTTACAGAGATGAGTGCTGAGATGGATAGCATACATTATGTTGTCATAGGCATCGGAATCAATGTTAATACAACAGATTTCGATGAGTCCATAAAGGATATGGCTACATCAATATATCTTGGAACTGGGAAGAAGGTTAAGAGAAGTAATATAATAGCGGCATTTTCACATAGCTTTAAGAAATATTATGAAGCATTTTTAAAGACACAGGATCTAACATATATAGTAGACAGATATAATGAACTTCTCATTAATAAGGGAAGGACAGTAAAAGCTATATATGCCAACAAAGAACTTGTGGGTGAGGCTCTTGGAATCAATAAGGATGGCGAACTTATTATAAAAACAGAAGATGGATGTGAAACCGCTATAAGAGCAGGTGAGGTTTCAGTGAGAGGATTGTACGGATATGTATAATAAAGAAAACGAAAATGTAGTATTATGCGCCTCAAACTCGTATGAGAAGAAATACTACTTTAATCCGGACTTTGATAAACTTCCGGAGGATATAAAGAATGAGTTAAAGATTATGTGTGTGTTATTCACAGAAGAAGTAGGTGGCATACTCGATCTTGAATTTGATGATGATGGAACATTACTTTTTAAATCTACAGCAGATGAGGGAGACCTTTTATATGATGAGATAGCATGTGGACTGCTTGTTAAGAAGAACCAGTATGAAAAAAGAGAGTTATTAGAGTCTCTGGAAATGTTTTATAAGGTGTTTTTCTTAGGACTAGATGGTTGATGTTTACATTTTATTAAGATGTTAAGAACAAAAGTTTTGTTATGCAGGCACAAATGTTTTTGATATTTTGATCTTTCATTTTATTAGTAGTTATAGAAAAGAAAGGCTTTAAAGTATATATGAATATAGGTTCAGTTAATATAAAGACTCCCATAGCCTTAGGACCAATGGCAGGTGTAACAGACCTGCCATTTCGTCTTTTATGTAAGGAACAAGGATGTGGACTGCTTTACACAGAGATGGTGAGTGCCAAAGCAGTTTTATATAATAATAAGAATACAGAAGAGCTGCTAAAAACAGATCCCATAGAGAATCCGGTCGCTGTGCAGCTTTTTGGTTCGGATCCTGATATTATGGCAGATATTGCAAAGAGAATGTGTGAAAGAGAGTTTGACATAATAGATATTAATATGGGCTGCCCTGTTCCGAAGGTGGTTAATAATGGAGAGGGTTCAGCACTTCTTAAGGATCCACTGTTAGTAGGAAAGATAGTTGAAAAGATAGCACATGCAATAGATAAGCCACTTACGGTAAAGATTCGTATAGGATTTGATGAAAGCTGTATTAATGCGGAAGAAATAGCATATATTATACAGGAATCCGGTGGGGCAGCAGTTGCTGTACATGGAAGAACAAGAAGCCAGTATTATTCTGGAAAGGCTGACTGGGATGTTATAAGAAAAGTAAAGGAAAAGGTCAGAATACCAGTTATAGGTAACGGAGATATACGAAGTGGTGAGGATGCAGCACGGATGCTTAAAGAAACGGGCTGTGATGGAGTGATGATAGGAAGAGCTGCTCAGGGAAATCCATGGATATTCAGGCAGGTTAAGGATTATCTTGAAAAAGGAATAGTAACACCAGGGCCATCCATAGACGAAGTTGCTGATATGCTTATAAGACATTGTCAGATGCTTGTTGACACAAAGGGCGAATTTACAGCAGTGCGCGAGATGAGAAAGCATTTTGCATGGTATACAACAGGAATAAAGCATGCTGCAGCATTAAGACATGAGGTGAATCAGGTGACTAAGCAGGAACAGTTTAACGAATTCGTTGAGAGAATACGGACGTTAAGCTGATATGACAAGAATAGGATTTAATAGAGTAAAGATTTTGTGAGTTGAATAAGAATTTCATTACATTGACATTAAAGTTTAGGTGAGATATAATATCTTGAACATTTTATCCGATAATGGTAAAAATGTGAGTGCCAGAATTGAAAGAATTTCACAAGTATATAGACTGTGATAGAAAGGTTTATGTGTTCGCACAAGTGACTTTTAACGTTTTAACCCTGGCATCATTATATGAATATTTAATGAATATATTTATGGGAAAGGTGACGAACAATGGCAGAGAAGCAGTTACTTACAAAAAAAGGATATGAAGAAAGAGTTGCTTTACTTGAGCACTTAAAGGTTGATAGAAGAAAGGAAGTCGCTCAGAAGTTAAAGGAAGCAAGAGAACAGGGCGATCTTTCAGAAAATGCAGAATACGATGCAGCTAAAGATGAACAAAGAGACATTGAAACACAGATTGCAGAGCTTGAAGAGATTCTTAAGAATGCAGAAGTAATCCAGGAAGATAATACAGATTCAGATGCTGTTAAGATGGAAAGCACAGTAGTACTTCATGATGTGGAATTTGATGAAGATATTGAATATGTAATCGTTGGTTCATCAGAGGCAGATAGTCTTAATAACAAGATATCTAACGAATCACCACTTGGAGCAGCTATGCTTGGCAAGAAGGTTGGAGATATCGTAAAGGTTGAGGCACCTATTGGTGTAGTAGAATATAAGATTGTTTCTGTTAAGAATGACTAGTTATAGATAGATTATAGATTGAGATAATTGTTAAGAGGCACATAAGGTAGTGTCTTGTATTTACTAACAGTAACGGATTAAGAAGGAGAATAAAAGTGGCAGATAACAAGAATCAGGCACAGCCAGATGTTAATGAGCAGATTAAGGTAAGAATGGACAAGCTCGCTGCATTACAGGAAGCTGGCAAGGATCCATTTCAGATAACAAAGTATGATGTTACACACCATACAGATGAAATCAGAGCTATCTATGAAGCACATGAGAAGGAGCTTCTTGGTGACAGACCAGAGGTTAATACTGATGGTATGGATGAGCAGCAGGCAAGAGAGGCGGTTAATGCTGATTACAATGAGAGAAGAGCTATCATGGATGCATCTCCTATTGAGGTAAGCTTTGCAGGAAGAATGATGTTCAAGAGAGTAATGGGAAAGGCATCTTTCTGTAATATTGCAGATCTTAAGGGCAGAATGCAGGCATATATATCAAGAGATGCTATCGGTGATGATGCTTATGCAGATTTTAAGAAGTCTGATATAGGTGATATATATGGTATAAAGGGCTTTATATTCAGAACTAAGACAGGTGAAATATCAGTTCATGCAGAAGAAATAACACTTCTTTCTAAGAGCTTACAGGTACTTCCAGAGAAGTTCCATGGAATTACAGATACTGATATGAGATACCGTCAGAGATATGTTGATTTAATAATGAATCCTGAGGTTAAGGATACATTTGTAAAGAGATCACAGATCATAAAGGAAATCAGAAGATTCCTTGACGGCAGGGACTTTATGGAGGTTGAAACTCCAACACTTGTTTCTAATGCAGGTGGTGCAGCAGCAAGACCTTTTGAAACTCACTACAACGCACTTGATGAGGACGTTAAGCTTCGTATATCTTTAGAGCTTTACCTTAAGAGACTTATCGTTGGTGGTCTTGAAAGAGTATATGAAATCGGACGTGTATACAGAAATGAAGGTGTTGACACAAGACATAATCCTGAGTTCACACTTATGGAGCTGTATCAGGCATACACAGATTATGAAGGTATGATGGAGCTTACAGAGAGCATGTTCAGACACCTTGCAAAGACTGTATGTGGAACAACTGAAATTACTTACAACGGTACTAAGATAGACCTCGGAAAGCCATTCAGAAGACTTACTATGAATGATGCTATCAAGGAATATGCAGGCGTTGATTTTGATACAATAAAGACAGATGAAGAAGCTAAGGCTCTTGCTAAGGAAAGAGGAATTGAGTTCGAGGAACGTCATACAAAGGGCGATATCATTAACTTATTCTTTGAAGAGTACTGCGAAGAAAAGTTAATCCAGCCTACATTTATTATGGATCATCCGCTTGCAATCTCTCCACTTACTAAGAAGAAGCCATCTGATCCAGAAAAGGTTGAACGTTTTGAGCTTTTCATCAACACATGGGAAATGTGTAATGCTTATTCAGAGCTTAACGACCCAATCGACCAGAGAGAGCGTTTTGCACAGCAGGATAAGAATGCAGAGAATGGTGATGAGGAAGCACAGCACACAGATGAAGACTTCCTTAATGCACTTGCAGTAGGTATGCCTCCAACAGGTGGTATCGGATATGGTATCGACAGACTTGTTATGCTTCTTACAGATTCACCAGCTATCAGGGATGTACTTTTGTTCCCGACAATGAAGTCATTAGGTTCAGACAAGAGTGCTGCAAAGTCTGAAAAGAGTACTTCTACAGAAGCAGCGGCATCAGAAGGTGATAATAATGGTTTCTTTACAGCTAATGATAAGATTGATTTTTCTAATGTTAAGGTAGAGCCATTATTTGAAGAAGCTGTAGACTTTGATACATTTTCTAAGTCAGATTTCAGGGCTGTAAAGGTTAAGGAATGTGTTGCAGTTCCTAAGTCAAAGAAGTTACTTCAGTTTACTTTAGATGATGGAACAGGCACAGACCGTACAATTCTTAGCGGAATCCATGCTTACTATGAGCCAGAAGAGCTTGTTGGAAAGACACTTATCGCCATTACCAATCTTCCACCAAGAAAGATGATGGGAATTGAATCTTGCGGTATGTTACTTTCAGCAGTAAACAATCTTAAGGATTCAGAGGATGAAGAGCTTCATCTTCTTATGGTTGATAACCATATCCCAGCAGGTGCAAAGTTGTATTAAAATATTAATTGCAAGCAATTAAAGAGAACATGCTTAAAAAACTAGTTATGGAGGACGGATGGAAAATCCGTCCTTTGTTTTTAATTAAGGGGAGTGAAATAATGCCAATATTTGAAGATTTAACAGGTGAAAAAATTGGATATTTGACAGTTTTGCATCGTGCGCCAGATTGGATTCAACCATCAGGTCAGCATAAAAGAGTGTGGCATTGTATTTGCGAATGTGGAAAAGAATGTGATGTTCGTGCTAGTGATTTAAAATCTGGAAATACTACTTCTTGTGGGTGTCAATCTTCAAGAAACAGAAGTGTTGGATTAGAGGATTTAACAGGAAAACAATTTGGAGATTTTATTGTCGTAGATAGAGCACCTAATAAAGTGACTCCATCAGGACAACAGACAAGAGTATGGCATTGTAAGTGTAAAAAGTGTGGGTTAGAGAGAAATATTCAAGCTAGCCAATTAAAAAAAAATTTCGGGAAAATGTTCGTGCAACGCTTCTAAAATGGCTAAAAGAAAAGAATATCCCAAAAAAGAAAAAGATTTAAGTGGACATACATTTGGTGAATTATATGTTACAAAGTATGAAAAGACAGTTAAAGGCAGAAAATATTGGCTGTGTAATTGCAAATGTGGAAAAAATGATATTTCTGTTGAAGAAAGTCGTTTGTTATATGGAAAGAAAAAATCTTGTGGATGTCAAAACAAAAGGAATGCAAAGAAAAAACATATAGAGATAGTAATGAATTCTAACAGGTCATTACAGTATGCTAATCCTAATTTGGCGAAAGAATGGCATCCAACACGAAATGGTGATTTGATGGCTAACATGGTCATGCCTAATTCTAATAAAAAAGTATGGTGGCTTGGAGAATGTGGTCATGAATGGGAAGCAATAGTTGGAGTCAGAAATAGAGGTGCTAAGTGCCCTATATGTTCTAGTCGCCAGACCCTAACAGGATTTAATGATATAAAGACGCGATATCCGGAACTGCAAGATGAATGGGATTATGATAAAAATACAATTTTGCCAGAAAAAGTATCATCGCTAAATAAATTAGTGTGGTGGAAATGCGGTCTTGGACATTCATACGAAATGAGAATATCTTCGCGTGTTGGAAAACAAAAATGTGGTTGCCCTTACTGTTCTATTCCTGCAAAAAAAGTATTAACAGGATTTAATGACTTAGCAACGACGAATCCTATGGTTTTGAATGAATGGGATTATGATAAAAATACGATTTTACCAGAAGAGGTATTAGCTGGTAGTGCTAAGAAAGTATGGTGGAAATGTAAGCAAGGACACTCCTTTGAACAATCTATAGTATATAAAACTAAATCGAAATTACAATCAACATGTCCATATTGTTCACATCAGAAATTATTAACAGGCTATAATGATTTGGCAACCACGCACCCATATATATTAAAAGAATGGGATTATGAAAAAAATTCAGTATTGCCAACTCAAATAGGTGTTGGTACACATGAAAAGATATGGTGGAAATGTCCATTTGGACATTCGTATCAAACATATCCATCTAATCGATGTGGAAAGCAACATACAGGTTGTCCTATTTGCGATAAAGAAAATCATACATCATTTCCAGAGCAGGCAGTGCTGTATTACATAAAAAAATACTATCCAGATGCAATTAATTCTGATAAAGAAAGAATTGGTATGGAGTTAGATATTTATATTCCGCAATTAGATATTGCAATTGAGTATGACGGAAAAACATGGCATAATAACAATTCTTATGAAATAAAGAAAAACATTGTATGTAAAGAAAAAAATCTGATGTTAATTCGTATTAGAGAAGCTGGGTTAAAACTTTATGATGATTGTATATGTATTGTTAGAGAAGATAATCGTTCTAGTGAAGGATTATCGAATGTGATAGTAGAATTATTAAAACAACTTGGTAATACAACAGTAGATGTGGATGTTGATAGAGATGCTACAACTATTTATTCATCGTATATTGAAACGAGAAAGTCAAAGAATTTGGCTTCGATATTTCCTGATTTAGCAAAGGAATGGCATCCAACTAAAAATGGAAGCTTGACAGCAGAGATGGTTGCGCCTGTTGCTAATAAAAAAGTCTGGTGGTTAGGCTCGTGCGGACATGAATATCAGATGGAAATAGGTAACAGAACAAATCAAAATTGCGGATGTCCATATTGTAGTGGAAAGAGAGTATTAAAAGGCTTTAATGATTTTGAAACATGGTGTCAGGATAATAACACAGAATTGTTAGAAGAATGGGATTATGCTAAAAATGATATCTCACCTTCAGATGTGACTAAAGCTTCTGACAAGCGTGTGTATTGGAAATGTAAAAAGTGTGGTAATGTTTGGAAAACCAAGATTGATAGTAGAACACGAATGCAATCGGGATGTCCCAAGTGTGCATCATATTATAGAAATGCAAAAGCAGTTATTAATTTAGACACAAACAAAATATACGAAAGTATGGTAGAAGCAGAGAAAGAGTTAAATATTAATAGAGCATGTATCGGAAATGTATGTAGAGGAAAGCAGAAGAAAGCGGGAGGCTACAGATGGGCTTTCTATTCTGAAGAATGCTAAATGTAGGACGAACTAAATGAAAAAGGAAATGAATCTGAAATCAGACGTTGAATAATCAACGCGCAAAGCATTGCAGTTAAAGGATATTTACGATTTCTGCCTGTAGCTGCATAGTAATGATTGTAAAAAGAAGTCGGAATAATTTCATCAAGAACAATGTGATTTTCAAGCAGAGAAAGAAACTGAGGTTTATCAGATTCAAAAATATTTTTACAATCTTCAAAAATATCTGCCAACGAGAGTTGTTTTTGTGGTATCGTATACATGTCTCCTTTCGGGGCGAGGTTAATTGGTTTCTAGCAACTCCATTATATCACAAACCGAGAGGAGATTTTTGATTTTAGTAGCAAAAAAAAGCCGTATTTATGCGGCTTGTGGCATTTTGCAAACGCCTAAATAATGTGCAAAAGAAAGGAGTAAAGTTAATGTCTATAAGTGAAGAAGAATTGGAAATGTGTAAGCTAATTATCTCTATAGTTAGTATTGTTGCTACAAGTATATTTAGTTTGGTAACAATAATAATTACTTGTCATAATGCGAACAAACAGATAAAAGAATCAGAAAAAGCACTTAAACAGCAAGAAGAGCAATTTAAAAATTCCATTATGCTACAAAAGGAACAATATGAGAAAGAAAATTTGCATAATAAGGAAATTGTACGAATACAAAAAAGACCCTATTTAGTAATTGATAAGAGTACTAATTGTATGTGCCTTGGAGATAGTGACCATCACATAACTATTTGTTTCAAGAATAAAGGAAATGGTTCTGCATTTAAAATTGAGCCAGTAACAGAAATAACAGCATCAAATGGAAATACTATAATTCGAGAAGAACCTATACAAGACCCTATAGTGATGGTAAATGAATTGTGTGAGACTAAATGGAAGTTTGATAGTCCAAAACGAGATTTTCAATTTTCTATAATTGTAAAGTTCGAAGATATGTCAGCACAATTATATCAACAAACATTTATTCTCACGCTTGATAGTGAATTACATATTATGGTAATGAATTATGCGGAACCAAAATTAGTGAGTGAGTAAAACATTGCGACCAGATTGCGACTGATTTGCGACCAATTATGAAGATTGTTGCAGATTTATAAAATCAGAGGCAAAAATAGTATTAACAGAAACACAGATATATACAGTTATAAAGACGTATTTGCAAATTCGGAAGGATTTCCCGACGATGAAGAGCATCGGTGGCGTAAAGGCTGAAAATGGCGTAAGTTCTAAATCTTCAGAAGAGGTAAAAGCAGAGCCAGAGAAGATTGATTTTTCAAATGTAAAGATTGAGCCATTATTTGAAGAAGCTGTTGACTTTGATACATTTTCTAAGTCAGATTTCAGGGCTGTTAAGGTTAAGGAATGTGTTGCAGTTCCTAAGTCAAAGAAGTTACTTCAGTTTACTT
>OHJJ01000230.1_pt1 | contig 36396 bp, 29 predicted proteins | sample 1568551 | NCBI WGS metagenome assembly OHJJ01 (sample SAMEA3879505, study PRJEB24766) | human gut metagenome | biome: human-associated habitat; feature: feces | place: USA | collected 1985/1987 | reverse complement strand
ATAAAGACATTACATTGCAGTTGTGGTTTGAAAATTCGGCATACAATACTTATCTCGGTGGCTTCAGAGGTACCATTACAATAACCGCTCTTGACTGAGCCGATATACACGAAAACAGAGGTAACGGAAAATAAAAAAACGAATACTCAGTATCATGCTCACCCTTTGTATGGTTCTTTGCCTTGTGTCGACAAGTGTATTTGCCGAGGATAATATAGCAGCGAGTGGGACGGCGGAAGTTTCCACAGCGGCGGAACTGGTTTCAGCAATCAGAGAAGCTTCATACGGAACAGTCAAACTGACGTCTGACATTCCCATTTACACCACATTAGTGGTCAACCGCACCGTCACTCTTGATCTCAACGGTTATGTGCTGAAATACAGCAGCAGCAGTGCAGGGCATGTAATCACTGTGTCCAGTGGTATTTTGACAATTGAAAACAGTGACTATACAAAATCACACAATTTCCAAAAGAAGTATAATTTATATGTAAATGATTTTTTTAAATTTTGCTCCGTTTAAAATCATACTAATTTTAGCTTTTAATTTTTTTCATTCCAAAAATCGCCCTGTTTCGTTCTATAAATTACCTCTTATAAACTTTGTTACGGGTCATATAATATTATTGCAAACCCGAAAAACAAATGAAAAGGAGATACGAAAATGAAAGGTATCACAACTCAGGAAGGCAGAGAAACACTTAACAAGTTCAAGATGGAAGCAGCTAACGAAGTTGGCGTAAACCTCAAGCAGGGCTACAACGGCGATCTTACAGCTCGTGAGGTCGGCTCTGTAGGCGGTCAGATGGTCAAGAAGATGATCGACGCTTACAAGACAACAGGCAACAAGTAATTCCTCCCAAAAGTCCAAAAAACTCCGCCGTGGCATTTCGCTGTGGCGGAGCTTTTTACTTGAAATCAGGCAAAAAAAGTAGTATAATATACACATAGGGTCGGGGTAAAGATCATAGTAAAGAGGGATAAATATGTTGACTAAAAAAATCGCCGCAGGACTTACAGCTTTTGTTATAACAGCTTATGCCATAAATGCGTCCTTCTTCCAAATAATAATACGATATGATTTTTTATAGGATTACATACTAATATTGGTTAATATTATTGCACATTCTACATAATTTGTCAATATAAGCTGCGTGATTTGTTATATAATAAACAATAACTGATATCAAACTGACTAAGCACTTTGAATGCAAATATTATAACATATTCAGACAAAATTATTTTTAATTTTGTCTGAATATGTATTGACATCAAAACAATTTGGTAGTATTATATTGGTATAAACTTGATTTTTTTAGGGGGTATTCTTATGAAGAAACGAATAGCAAGCTTGTTTACCAGTTTGCTTATGATCGTTAGTTTAATGGTCGTTATGCCAACTATGTCGGTGAGTGCAACGCAAAGTAAAATAAACAATTTTAACAAATCATATACTTTAACAGGAAATGCACAAAATGATATGGTTGCTATTGCTAAGGCACAAATTGGAATGACACAGTCACAACTTGGTTATACGGAACAATGGTGTGCAGATTTTGTTAGTGATTGTGCAAGACTAGCTAATCAGAGCATTGCAATACCGGCAAATGGCTCCTGCTATAGCTTGATGAATGCGGTAAAAAATGCAGGAGGTCATACTGTTAGTAAAAGTGAAGCACTTCCGGGAGATTTAGTTTTCTTTAGCTCGTCATCAAATCCTAATGGTGGTGCACATGTTGAATTGGTGTATGGATATTCCAATGGTGTTTTAAAGTCAATAGGTGGAAATTGTCATATAGATGGCGTTTCTAAAGTTTATGATCGCTCAAATGGTAAAAGTTCATCTGTTTCATACTATTGTGTAATTAGACCAAATTATACGTCTTTACTTCCTGGAAAATCAACAATAAACGTTAAGCCTGGAACATCATATAAATGCACGACGTTCAACTGGACTGCTTCAAGTAATACAAAAGTATATTCAATTAAAATACATAAGAATGGTACTCTTTTTAAGGAAAATACTACTGCCGCAACGAGTTGGAGTGTGATCCTTCCTGTAGGAGATTATGAAGCGTATGTTGATTCGTGTAATGATTCAGGATATACTTGTAGTAACACTGTAAAGTTTACCATTGAAAAGGGTAATCCTGTTCCTAGCAGCACAACTGTGTCTGCTTCCGCAGGCACGAATTATACGCCTACATCAATTTCTTGGTTAAAAACGGCAAATACCAATGAATATGATGTGAAAATATGGAGAGGAACGGCACAAAAAGGAGAGGCTTACAAGATTTTATGGGGTGAGAAAGGAACAAGTTGTCTTGTAGATTTACCAGCGGGATATTACGAAGCCTATGTTGATAGTCGAAATGATTATGAGTGCAGCATGAGTGCCAACATTGTAAAATTTACTGTTACAGATGGAAATTATTTGGACATAGGTGATGATTTTTATGCGTCGTTACTCATATATAAAAATTGGCTTAATGTTACTAATGAGAATGGTTCAATAACTGTACAGAAAAGTGAGAATGCTTCTGCAAGACAGATTTGGTTTTTTGATAGACAAAGCGATGGTTCATATACTATAAAGAACTGCGCTGATGGGAGCTATTTAGATTCTTGTAGTCCAAATGGTGGTCTGGCTCAATCAAAAAAGTACAGTGGGTCAAATACTCAAAAATGGTACATTTTTGGAAGATGGTCTGGAGAGTATTATTTTAAACCCAAAAGTGTAAATATCGTGCTTGATGTGAAGGGCAATATTACCACAGGCGATAAAGTGCAAGTTTGTGGTTTGAATTATAGGGATTCACAAAAATTTGCTATATACAAACTTGATAGTTATATACTCCCTTCAAAGATCAACTTGAACTCAGGTTCTGCAACTATAGAAGCAGGAACAACCAAGTCTTTAACTGCAACGATTTTACCGACAAATTCAACAAATAAAACGATTATATGGTCTACTAGCGACGCTTCTATTGCGACGGTAAGTGGTGGTACTGTAACTGGTAAAAAAGCAGGAACAGTAACGATTACAGCAAAAACAACCAACGGATTAACGGCAAATGCACAAATAAAAGTTGTTTCTGGTCATACTTTTGGCACATGGACTACCACAAAAAATGCAACTTGCACTCAAGTTGGTACAAAAAGTCGGAAATGTACAGTTTGCGGAAAAACAGAAACACAGACCATTGCAAAGACTGGACATAAGTCAGTAACTGACAAGGCGATCCCTGCCACCTGCACAACAGACGGCAAGACCGAGGGTTCACATTGCTCAGTTTGTGGTGCTGTTATCAAGGCACAGACAACGATAACTGCCACAGGTCACAAGTCAAGCGGTTGGATAGTCGACAAAGCGGCTTCTATCGGAGTTAAAGGCTCAAAGCACAAGGAATGTACAGTCTGCAAAAAAGTCCTTGAAACGGCTGAGATCCCTGCACTTTCAAGAATTAGCATTTCAAAGGCAAGCGTGACACTTTCCACTTCGACCTACGCATATGACGGCAAAGCAAAGAAGCCTGGTATAACGGTCAAGCTAAGCGGCAAAACTTTGAAGAATGGTACCGATTACACAGTTTCCTATTCAAACAACACCAAGGTCGGAACAGCTACTGTAAAAATCACAGGCAAGGGCAATTACACAGGCTCAGTTTCTAAAACCTACAGTATCAAAAATAACTTCAAGAAAGCCACAGTTTCGGGCATTTCCACAAAGGCTTTCACTGGCAAGAACATCACTCAGAGCATTACTGTTAAATACAATGGCAAAACATTGAAAAAAGGCACTGACTATACAGTTTCCTATTCAAACAGCAAGAATATAGGTACTGCCACTGTAAAAATCACAGGAAAAGGCTCTTACACAGGTACTATCACAAAGACGTTCAAGATAAATCCTGCCAAGCAGGAGATACAGAAGCTCACGGCTAAGAGCAAGGCATTCTTTGTGGATTGGGCGCAGAAAGGTTCTGCTACCGGATACGAGATACAGTATGCTACCAACTCAAAGTTCACAAGTGCAAAGAAAGTTACCATAACAAACAACAAGACCGACAAGACCACTATTTCAAAGCTTTCGGGCAAAAAGAAATATTACGTTCGTGTTCGTTCATACACAACTGTAAAGGGTACGAAATACTATGGCGCTTGGTCGGCTTCAAAGAGTGTTACTACTAAGAAATAATTTTTATCGTTTATGAAAACATCCCCCATGCAGAGGTTTTTCTGCATGGGGGAGTTTTTTTGCGTTAAAGCGTACATTTTGTCGGCAAAGCCACACTGAAATGTTACGACCGACCATAAAAAAACCACCGCACAAAGTCTTACCTCTGTGCGGTGTAAATATCTACTTTATTACTTCCTCTTAGAAACCACCATAGCTGCACCTGCAAGTGCTGCCAGACCTATACTTATGCCCATTGCCGCATCTGTATTAGGGTTTGTGGTGCTGTTAGGATTTGTCGTTGTCTTTGATGATGAAGCCGCTACGCTGCTGTCATTAGTTGCTTCAGAAGAAGCCTCGGAAGATGACTCCTCTGCTTTGCTATCGCTGCTCTCCTCACTTGACGACTCCTCAACAACGTTATTGAACTCAACGTCGTCGTCCTTTGTCATTTCGTCAACGCCGTCGTTAACCAACTCAACTCTCTCCCAGCCGTAAATGCCTTCAATAGCATATGTAAGCTCATAAGCTGCTGTCTTCTGTGAAACAGCTGATGGGTGATAGTCAACTGCATAACCATTGTTTTCGCTGTCCTGAACGCTGAACTGGAAAACTGATACCTTGCTGTCGCCTGTTTCAGTCTTATAAGTGTCAACTGCATCTGTAATAGAAGGATAAAGCTCCTGTCCCATAATACCGAGTGTACAAAGTATCTCAGAATTTGGATTCTTAGCTCTTATCTCCTTGAGGAAATTTACATAGCCCTTTTCAAACTCAGCACACTTATCAGGGTCACCCTTTGTGTATGAGTTATCGTTTGTACCAAGATTTACAACGATAAGCTCAGGCTGATACTGTGAGAAATCCCAATCATAATTAGCTGTCTGCTCACCGTCGAACCAGCTCCATGTAAAGCAGAACTTATCATAGAAATTTGGCACAAGCAGTGCGTCATTTATCTTGCCGTTGCCTGAATAACCAGAGATCACACCTGCTCCGCTTACTGATACAAAGCTGTAGTCAGCGCCAAAATTCTGTGCTGCCTTGTAAGCATATGTCTTTGCGGCGTTCTCGTTGTAGATAGAAAATGACTTTCCAAGTGGATCGTCAACGCCGTATCCACAAGTGATAGAGTCACCAATAAACTCGATAGAATGCTTTGCTGCCTCTGTTGGCTGTGGCTTGCCGTCTACCTCAAAGCTGTCAATTGCGATAACGCTCTGTGCAGCTTCTGAAAGCTTTATGAGCTTGACTGTGCTTTCGCCCTCAGGAAGCTCTACCTCAACTGCGTTTGTCTTCTTATTTTTTATGTAGCCCTGCTTAACAAGCTTGCCGTTTACAAATACGCCAATTCTTGCCTCACCTACGCTGCCGTTTACATTGAAAACAGCCTTTGTGCCTGTGCATTTGAACTCGATACCGCTTGCAGAATAGCCAAGTATCGTTGTGTCGCCCTTTCTGTAGGTACGACCGATAAGCTTAACATTGTCGCTTGTTGCCTCATAAGAGGTGAGCTTGTCCGTTGCCTCCGTGTCTGCCATGACTGTCATTCCCATGCAGCCTGCTGCAATTGCCGCAGCACAGAAACCTGCCAAAAACTTCTTCATACTATGATTTCCTCCATTGTTTAATTTTTTTGTATCTTTTGCCTTAATATTTCTCGATCCAATAATTTAATTATACTCTATCTGCAAGATATATACATTAATTTATTGTTAATATTTATTTGTCATTTTATTAACGGGACTGTCAGATATTCTTTATCCTCTTATAAACCACAGCCGACAGCGGTGGACAGACGAAACTGCCTGAAACGGGCTGTTTGTTCATCTTGCCACTTTCATCAAGCCTGAGATAAAAGCTTCCCTCAGGCAGACCGAAGCCCCTGTTCTCGTAGTAAGGATTAAGTGCGATAACATAACATTCTCCGTCTTTTTCAAGCTTCCAGCTTACGCAGTTCCAATCGTCATTATGCATAAAATGAAGATGTGCGTTCACGTCCTCTTTAGTGTTCATTCGGAAAAGCGGACTTCCCTTTCTCAGCCTTATAAGAGCCTTGTAATACTCAAAGACCTCTTTATATTCAAGCTTTCTGTTCCACTTTATGGAGTTAGTGTAGTCAGGCGCATTGTAGCTGTCATGGGAATAGATATTCACATCATTAGGCTCTTCGCCCTCTTTGAGTATCCTCGGCTTTGACCTAAGAAAATCCTGACCAAGCTGTATGAACGGCATGCCCTGTGAAAGTATCACTATCGCCGCTGCAAGCTTATCCATTTTTATCCTTACGTCCTCGCTGTCATTCTTTGCCGATATACAAAGCTTGTCCCACAAAGTATTGTTGTCATGAGCCTCACAGTAATTCACCGCCTGAGTAGGTTCAAAAGCCCAGCAAGCTTCTTTTGCGTCATTTATCTGATAATGTGGCACAGAGCCGGCTATACCACGCCTTAGGGTAGAAGCCGCATTTCTGTTTCCGCTGACAAAGCCCTTGTCATATGGATTGAAAGTACCGCCCTTAATGGAATCTCTGATGTTATCGTTGAAAAGTCCAACTCTTCCAAACTGATATGAATTCCATTTATATGCAAGCCTGTCAGCAGGGAGCGGTGACTCTCCTCCCGTCCAGCCCTCACCATACATTAGTATCTGAGGGTCTATCTTGTTAAGCTCATCCCTTATAATGTTCACAGTTTCAATATCGTGAAGCGCCATAAGGTCAAAGCGGAAGCCATCTATCTTATATTCCGTTGCCCAAAATCTGAGAGAATCTATCATGAATTTTCTCATCATCATATGGTTTGAAGCCGTTTCGTTTCCACAGCCCGAGCCGTTTGAAAATGAGCCGTCATTTCTTATTCTATGATAATAATATGGGAAAGAACGCTCAAAGGCTGACTCCTCGGTATAGTAAGTGTGATTGTATACCACATCCATAACAACGCCAATGCCGTTCTCGTGAAGTGCCATAACAAGCTGTTTGAACTCTCTTATCCTGCACTTAGGGTCATAAGGGTCTGTGGAATATGACCCCTCAAGGCAGTTGAAGTTCTTAGGGTCATAACCCCAGTTATATTGATTGAGCCAAGGCTTGCTCTCGTCCACAGTGGCATAATCTTCCACAGGAAGCAGGTGAACATGGGTTATACCAAGCTCTTTGAGATGCTCGATACAGGTATTCACGCCCTGATATTTCGTACCCTTATCGGCAAAAGCCACATACTTTCCTCTATGCTCAGGAGCAACGCCTGATGAACTGTCCGCAGAAAAATCTCTGACGTGGCACTCGTATACCACTGCGTCGCAGGCATTTCTGCACTTAGGCTTCTTGACCTTGTCCCAACCCTCAGGGTCGGTGGTCTTGAAATCCACCACCGCACCAACGTTTCCGTTGACTCCGCAGGCTTTTGCATAGATATCTATAGTTTCATGCCTTGTTTTGTGGTCAAACTCAAATGTATAGGTATAAAAAACGCCGTCGAGGTCACGGAGTATCTCCACATACCAAACACCGTGGTCAAGCCTTTCCATAGGCAGGCTTTCAAGACGGCTTTTGCCCTCGCCGTCAAGATACAGATTAAGATAAACTCCCGTTGCAAGCGGCGACCATGTTTTGAACACAGTTTTGCCCTCTTTCATGACCGCACCCAGATCGTTTCCTATATATTGATTATCTCTGTCGAACTGTTCATAATTCAATCTGTACATCAATCATGCCCCTTGCCTATATTTTTTTACGTCTTAGATATTTTTACTTCAGACTTTCGCCAAGCACCGAGCCTTGAAGAAGCTTAGTTTCAAAGCCCTCCCTCGTATTTTTAAGCAGGTCATCGCAAAGCTTTACCTTGTCCTTTTCAAGAAGCAGCAGGATAGTTGAGCCGCCGAACTCGAAATAGCCCTTTTCTTCGCCCTTTGTGACCTTTACGCCGCCCTCAGTGTGCAGATTAGTTATCCTGCCCACCATAAGAGCACCGACTTCCATTTGAATAATATCTCCGAACTGCTCCGTTCTTATCATGCAATATTCTCTGGAATTTTCCTTGAAAACAGGCAGATAATTGTTCACCACAGGGTTCACAGTGTGAAGAATACCATTTATCTTTCTGTTGTGGCTCTTTACACCGTCTGCACAATAGCAATAGCGATGATAATCGTCCACTGAAAGTCTGATGATAACTGCATAGCCACCATCATAACGCTTTGCAAGCTTGCTGTCCCTGAGAAGCGAGGAGGTATTATACACTGCGTTCTTTATAATAAAGGTATCAGACTGTGTTATCTTATAAGCTGTGACCTTGCCGTCTGAAGGTGACACCAGCAGATTCTTGTCCTTAGTGATAAAACGTCTGCCGGGCTTTATTTTTCTTGTGAAAAAATCATTGAAAGAGCGATACATTCTTTCCTCATAGTCAAACATATCTATGCCGTTTTTTTCTGCAAAGCCGAAAATAAAAGGCACTGAGAACTTGCTGTCAAGTATCACTCTTGCACACTTTGAAAATATCGGACAGCCGAGAAATTTCATAAGCGCCCTGCCCATTGCCGAGCTGTAGGCAGCCGCAAGAAAGCTATCCTGAGATGTGGTCTGTTCGTATTCTCTGCCCTGTCTGTCACGATATTTCATTTGTTTCTCTCCTTTTATTTACATTATTGTAGGGGACGACACCCCCGACGTCCTGTTTTTCACACACCTGTCCGGCAAAAACATTTCCCATTCAGGTAACTTTTATCTTAGATTATATGCTGCATTTTAAGATAGCCGAGAAGGATTATCGCACCTATAGTAAAGAGTATCAGCACGCCTTTCATGGAAAGCTTCTTGACATTTATTTTCAATACAAAGAGTATTGAAATAAGTATCATAAAGCTATGGAAAACAAATGGAAAAATATTTCTCGGTATATTGTGCTGACCCATGAACAGCAGAGGAAGTATCATAGCAACTGTTGTGACAGGCAGACCCTTATATTCTTTTCTGTTCTCTGTTGTGTTTCTCTGACGCTCTTCCTCCATAACGTTGAAGTAGCCAAGTCTGATAACAGCGCCAAGAACTATCATAATGCTTGCGATAAGACGAAGCGGATAAACTGAATTGTAGTGATAGCCTATGACAGCAGGGAAAACACCGAAGCAAACAAGGTCGCACAGTGAATCGATCTGTATGCCGAACACCTTTTCATGCTCTGTTCTGTTTTTCATGCTTCTTGCTATCTTGCCGTCAAAAAGGTCGCAGATACCCGAAAGAAGCAGGCAGAGAAAGGCTATGGACATATGATTTTCAAAGACCTGTGTAATGCCGAACACTGACGAAACAAGTCCTATGTATGTGAGTATTACCGAATAATTATAAAAACCGATCATTTTTTCTTTTCCTCTCATTCTTTTTCGACTTCTTTTTTAACTTCCTGCGACCCCTCAAGACCATCCTTCTTATCATTCCTCATAACGATAAAGTGAGCCACGAATGTTACCAATGCGCTCATTATCAGAAGTAAATAGAAGCTGAGTCCACGGCTCAGTAGCATTGCAGGCTTTACAAGCTCTGCGGTGAAAATGCCCATGAACATATATGTGAAGCAGCCCTCTGTTACGCCTGCCGCACCAGGCAATGGCAACATTTCAACTGCAACGCCTATCATAGTCTGAAGTGCGATAATATTCCAAAAACCTGTTCCGCTAAGGCCATAGGACTTATACACAATCCATGTGACAGCCAGCAGGAACAGTCTCTGCACCAGTGTGATAAGAAAAATATTTATCACAGTGTGCACATTGCTCTTTATATATTCCGAACCGATCATGTAATTGTCGCAGATACGCTTTATTTTGTTTATGTATTTTTCGTTGTTCTTTTCTTTGAGTATCCTTATGCGTGTCAGAAGATTTATAAGCTTTATGCCCATTTTTCTCGCCCACAAAGGCTTATAGAAAATAAACACAAGCCCTGCGATATAGGCGATATTCAGTATAAAGCCGATAAGCAGAAGCCACCAAAGCCGTCCCACATGAAGCTTTATAAAGCCAAAGTTGAAAAGCAGGAACGCCACTGCAAGAAGCACCTGCACAGCCTTGAAAGCTATGGTGATGATAAGCATTATCAAGGTGGAAAAGCCTATCTTTATGCCGTCTTTCTTCATGTAATACATCTGCGCAGGCTGTCCGCCGGAAGCAGACGGCGTTATACAGCTAAAGAAAAAGCCTATAAACGAATATTTCAAACAACGCCTGAAAGGAGTTTTTACTTCAAAAAGCCTCAGCATATACTTTATTATGACCGACTCCCCTGCCACATAGCAGAACACGCACACAGCACCCACTGCAAGCCAGCTTTTCTTTGCAAGGTGAAGATCCGCCACTATGTCGGAAAATTCTTCTCCTCTGAAAAGCAGTCTGACTGTCAGCCAGCCTATGACCACAATAAAGAATATATTAAGAACATATTTCAGGTTCTTTTTTATTTTCATCATCTCCGAATTTTCAGCCTGTCCATTAAAAGGTCAGACCGTTTTTGTCCCACACATATTTTTTACAGCACGAATGCCATAAAGCACAGATTTACTATTATCTGCAAAATTGTAAATCTTATTACTACCTGAGTATCAGACCAGCCCTTGTTCTTTCTTGCATGGTCGTGAAGAGGAGTTCTTATGCCCTCCATAAAATTCTTTATTTTCAGGAAACGTCTGAAAGAAAGCTTGAGAAGTCCAAGTCCGCCGTCAAGTATGATAACTATAGCCATAGGGATAAATGCGAACGGTGCGGCAGTTTTCAAAAACATCACCGCAAGGAAAACGCCCAGCGCTCTCGAGCCTGCGTCTCCCATGAGCATCTGGCTAGGCGAGCAGTTGAACCACAGATAAGCCGCAAGCGTCACGAACATTATCATAGGAAGGAGCATATCAGCCGCACCACTCTTTGTCACCATAAATGCAAGTGGCAGAAGAACTGTCATGACCAATGAACTGCATAGCCCGTCAACGCCGTCTGTACAGTTTGTAACGTTTATAGCCGTCCAAACGAGGACGCCTGCAAGGATGATGAACAGCGGTGCAGGGATAGTGAAAGTGGAATCCGTGATATAAAGTTTCACCTGCGAGCCGTTATAAAAATAGTATGTAAACGCAATGCCAAGAGATATAACAAGGTCGATAAGACCCTTTTTCAGGTTGCCCCAAGGAGTTTCAGCAGCATCGTCAAAATATCCGCTGAACATGGCGGCATACACAAGCACGAGATAGATTATGTTCTCGATATCGAGAGGATAAAAAAGTGCTGTGCAAAGGGTAAAGGAAGTCACGAAGATAATTCCTGCGCCACGAGGCTTGCCCTCAGAAAGTGCGCCGTTCACAGCGAACGCTCTGCCCTGATCTTTAGGCAAAATGCGTTTGAAGAATTTCAGGCTGAAAAAAGCAATAAGAAAACTGCACAGCATTGGCACAAATAGCACCAATGTAGTATTATTAGTCTTAGCCAAAAGGTTATAAAACATTGTCATCGTCCTTTTCTGTTTCAATTCATACATATACTATTATATTATACAACATAGCTGTGCAAAATGCAAATATTATTATCCGTCATTTTGCACAATTTTTTCTTAATGGTTTCTTAATGTGGAGTAGGCTAGGGATTTTTAGGGTGAGGGTTGAACACTTTGACCTTTTGTGCTATAATTATCTCATTAAGGAGGCATTTTTATGGCAATAAAAGACAAAGTGCTGGAACTTCTCGACGATAACAAGGGCAAATATCTTTCAGGCGAACAGCTTGCTGACACGCTGGGCTGTACCCGTGGGGCTGTTTGGAAAGCTGTGAAAGCTTTGCAGGAAAACGGCTACCCTATCTCTGCGGTGACGAACAAGGGCTATTCCCTTGATGAAAACACTGATATACTTTCCCTTGCAGGCATAAAAAAATATCTTGACCCTGACCGTCATGGGCTTGAAATAGAGGTATACAAGGAAGTAAGCTCCACTAATCTGATACTCAAAGACTATGCAAATCAGGGTGTGCCCGAGGGCAGGATAGTCATTGCAGGTATGCAGACGCAGGGGCGTGGAAGGCTTGGACGTTCTTTCTTCTCGCCATCTGATTCGGGACTTTACATGAGCATTCTTCTCCGCCCTGACATGGCTGCGGCTGACGCTGTTAAGATAACCACCGCCGCTGCAGTATCTGTTGCCCTTGCTGTGGAAAAGGTCAGCGATCAGAAACCTGACATAAAATGGGTGAACGACATTTACATAAACGGCAGGAAGATATGCGGAATACTCACGGAGGCTTCTTTCAGCATGGAAAGCGGCGGACTTGACTACGCTGTGCTTGGTATCGGTGTGAACACCTACGAGCCGGAAGGCGGTTTTCCTGAGGCAATAAGAGATATCGCAGGACCGATATTCCACGAAAGAAAAAGCGATATGCGAAACAGGATAGCCGCAGAGATAATAAACAATTTCATGCGTCTTTATGACAGCTTTGAAGAAAACAGCTTTTACCCAGAATACAGAAAACGCTTGCTGTGGGTAGGCGAGAAGATAAACGTCATAAGAGGAAGTGAAAAAACTCCTGCCACAATGCTTGGGGCTGATGAGGACTGTCGCCTGCACGTCAGATATGAGGACGGCAGAGAAGAATATATTTCCTCAGGAGAGATAAGTATTCGCAAGGCTTAACATAGTATACGAAATGTTAGGTATATCTAATGAAACAAACGGCTATGTTTTTTATAATTAATTCAGTTTATCAAATAGTATCAGCAGGTCGAGTCATTGAGAAATGGCTCGATTTTTTATGCATTATAACTATATAAACGTTTTCGTTTATGTGTATTTCTACAAGTTAGTCAATACTTATTCTAATTATATATATCCCATGTAAATAAAAACATTATTCATTTTGTGTCATATAGTATATAATTATAGTTGACAGTATGTCTTGATTATTGACTTTGTAATCAAATTTAACTTTAATTATATGGAGGAAATTTTATGACAAAAGAATTTGATTATTCACCGATCGACAAAATTCTTGAAAATCATGAAAAAACAGCGGTCATAGCCATATTGCAGGATATTCAGGAGATATATCACTATCTTCCGAAGGAAATATTCCCATATCTTGCAAAAAAGCTTGGCACAGGCGAAGCAAGAATATACAGCGTTGCGACCTTTTATGAGAATTTTTCTCTCGAGCCAAAGGGCAAATACGTTATCAAATGTTGTGACGGCACTGCCTGTCATGTAAGAAAATCTATACCTATTCTCGAATATCTCAGAGGAGAGCTTGGTCTTAGCGAGAAGAAAACCACCACTGACGACCTGATGTTCACAGTGGAAACTGTTTCATGTCTTGGTGCTTGTGGACTTGCCCCTGTTCTCACTGTGAATGATGTTGTTCACCCTGAGATGAATCCTGACAAGGCTGCGGCTCTGCTTAAGGAACTGAGAGAAAAGGAGGCTGAATAATATGCTGCTGAAAACGAAATACGATCTTGACAACGCTCGTGAACAGTATGGTAAGCTTGTTGACAAGCAGGCTAGAAAAGTGCTTGTTTGCGCAGGTACAGGCTGTGTTGCAGGTGGTTCGCTGAACATATACCAGAAGCTTATAGAAACTATCTCCGCAAAGGGATTGGAGTGCGTGGTGGCACTTGCTGACGAGCCACATGATGATGATATCCACGATGGCGCTATCGGCGTAAAAAGAAGCGGCTGTCACGGCTTCTGCGAAATGGGTCCACTTGTTAGAATAGAGCCGGAGGGCTGGCTTTACACCAAGGTGAAGCTTGACGATGTTGACGAGATAGTTGACAAGACTATCTGCAATGGCGAGTGCGTTGAAAGACTGTGCTACAAGAAAAACGGTGAAATATATCGCCAGCAGTCAGAAATACCATTCTATAAGATGCAGCAGCGTATCGTCCTTGAACACTGCGGTCACATTGACGCTACTTCCATAAAGGAATATCTTGCTATAGGCGGCTACAGAGCCTTTGAAAAGGCACTTCTCAATATGTCACCTGAGGATATCCTCAACGAAATGACAGAATCTAATCTTCGTGGACGTGGAGGCGGAGGATTCCCTCTTGGCAGAAAGTGGACAAGCGTTGCAAAGCAGAAAAGCCCTACAAAATACATAGTCTGCAATGGTGACGAGGGCGACCCTGGCGCATTTATGGATCGTTCTATCATGGAGGGTGACCCACACAGACTTCTTGAAGGCATGATGATAGCCGGTATCGCAACAGGCGCAAAAGAGGGATATATCTACGTTCGTGCGGAATATCCGCTGGCAGTATCACGTCTTAAAGGTGCTATCGCACAGGCTGAGCAGTTTGGTCTGCTTGGTGACAATATACTCGGCACAGATTACTCATTCAGAATACATATAAACCGTGGTGCAGGCGCATTTGTTTGCGGTGAGGGCTCTGCCCTGACGGCTTCTATCGAGGGCAAGCGTGGTATGCCTAGAGTTAAGCCGCCAAGAACTGTTGAACATGGCCTTTTCAACGAGCCTACAGTTCTCAACAACGTTGAAACGCTGGCTAACGTGCCTGTTATCATCAACAACGGTGCAAAATGGTTCAGGAGCATAGGCCCTGAGAACTCCCCTGGAACGAAGGCTTTCGCTCTTACGGGCAACATCTCGAACACCGGTCTTATTGAAGTGCCAATGGGAACTTCTCTCAGAAAGGTAATATTCGATATCGGCGGCGGCATGAGAGGTGACGGAAAGTTCAAGGCTGTTCAGATAGGCGGTCCGTCAGGCGGCTGTCTTGTTACGCCTAACCTCGATATCCAGCTTGACTTTGACTCGCTGAAAAAAGTCGGTGCTATGATCGGCTCAGGCGGACTTGTTGTTATGGACGATAAGTCCTGTATGGTAGAAGTTGCAAGATTTTTCATGAATTTCACCCAGAACGAGTCCTGCGGAAAGTGCGTTCCGTGCCGTGAGGGTACAAAGAGAATGCTTGAGATACTTGAGCGTATCGTAAATGGTAACGGTCAGGAGGGGGATATCGAACTGCTTCTTGAGCTTGCCGACACTATCTCCTCAACTGCTCTCTGTGGTCTTGGAAAGACGGCTGCATTCCCTGTTGTATCTACAATAAAGAACTTCCGTGAGGAATATGAAGCTCACATAAGAGATAAGAAGTGTCCATCAGGCAACTGCAAGAAGCTTGTGACATATCAGATCGACCCTGAGATATGCAAGGGCTGTTCAAAGTGTTCAAGAGTCTGTCCTGTGGGTGCGATCAGCGGCGAGATCAAAAAGCCGTTTAAAATCGACACCTCTAAGTGCATAAAGTGCGGAGCTTGTATTTCCAACTGCCATTTCAAAGCTGTCAAGGAGGTTTAATTTTAGCTATGAATAAAGAGTTTATGATAATCGACAATATCCCCGTTGCTATAAACGGTGAAAAAAATCTGCTTGAGCTTATCAGAAAGGCAGGCATCGAGCTTCCTACATTCTGTTACTATTCTGAGCTTTCAGTATACGGTGCTTGCAGAATGTGCATGGTGGAAAACAAGTGGGGTGGCATGGAAGCCGCTTGCTCAACTCCTCCGAGGAACGGTATGGAGATATACACAAACACACCAAGGCTGAGAAAATACCGCAAGATGATATTGGAACTTCTTCTTTCAAATCACTGCGGCGAATGTACGACCTGCGATAAAAACGGCAAGTGCAAATTGCAGGAGCTTGCCGCAAGATTTGATATCCACAGGGTACGTTTTGACAATCCAAAGTCCAAGCCTTGTATCGATGATTCTTCTGTATCTATCACCAGGGACGCCAACAAGTGTATCCTCTGCGGTGACTGCGTAAGAGTGTGCAACGAGGTACAGAATGTTGGTGCAATAGATTTTGCATTCAGAGGTTCAAAAATGAAGGTAGCCTGCTCATTTGACAAGCCTATAGGCGATTCAAACTGTGTTGGCTGCGGTCAGTGTGCGGCAGTCTGTCCAACAGGCGCTATAATCATAAAGAACGACAGCCACAGGCTTTGGAAAGAGCTTAATCAGGAGGACACTATTGCAGTGGCTCAGGTAGCTCCGGCTGTAAGAGTTGCAGTGGCAAAAGAGTTCGGCTACAACGGTGAGAACGTTATGGGCAAGATAGTTGCAGCACTTAGAAGAATAGGCTTCAACTACATTTTTGACACATCTACAGCCGCAGACCTCACTGTTATGGAGGAGTCAAAGGAGTTTGCAGACAGGCTTGCAAACGGTGGAAAGCTCCCGCTGTTCACATCATGCTGTCCTGCATGGATAAAGTATGCTGAGAACGAGTATCCTGAGATACTGCCTAACATTTCCACTTGCCGCTCACCAATGCAGATGTTTGCTTCCGTAATAAACGAGAAGTTCAAGGGCGAGGGCAAGAAGATACTTTCTGTTGCTGTTATGCCTTGCACTGCCAAAAAGGGAGAAGCCGCAAGAGATGAGTTCAAGGACGAAAACGGCAAACCACTGGTTGATTTTGTCATCACAACTCAGGAGCTTATCATGATGATAAAAGAAGCCGGTATCGTGTTCAACGAGATAGAGCCGGAAGCTGTTGATATGCCGTTCGGCACTATGACAGGCGCAGGTGTTATCTTCGGTGTAACAGGCGGTGTAACAGAAGCAGTTATCAGACGTGTTTCCACAGACAAGTCACTCGCTTCCCTGAGAAATCTTGCATTTGAGGGTGTAAGAGGCTTCGATGGCATAAAGGAGCTTGAAGTACCTCTTGGTGACAAAGCCATCAAGGTCTGCGTTGTAAACGGACTTCGCAATGTTGAAGTCATAATGAACAGAATGAAAGCTGGCGAGCATTTCGACCTTATCGAAGTTATGGCTTGTCCAAACGGATGTATAGGCGGCGCTGGTCAGCCAAAGGCTACTATCGACGAGAAGAAAGAGCGCAGTGTTAATCTTTACAATGCTGACAAGCTTTGCACTTTGAAGCGTTCAGAAGAAAATCCGCTTATGGATAAGCTTTACGAGGGTATCCTCAAGGGCAGAGAGCATGAACTGCTTCATGTAAGCTATGTAAAATGACAAAATAGCATAAATAGCGAAAGGCTGCACGAAACTGTGCAGCCTTTTTTGTACGGACTATTTTATTATGATATATCCTCCACCTTGACAGCTCTCTTTTCATTTCTGTAGTTGACTACCTCTCCAAAAGTGCAGTATATAACAGAGAACACAGGAACAGCAATGAACATTCCGAATATGCCAAAGAGGTTTCCGCCTATGGTGATAGCAAAAAGTGTCCATAGTGACGGCAGACCAACCGAGTTTCCTACCACCTTTGGATAGATAAGATTGCCCTCAATAGCCTGAATAATGAACATGAACAACAAAAACAGCACAGCCTGCTTGAAATCCGTCACGCATATAAGCAGGAAGCCCACCACATAGCCAAGAAAAGCTCCCACAATAGGGATAAGTGCAGTGCAGGCAACGAGTATGGCAATAAGCACCGCATTCGGGAAGCGGAAGATAGCCATACCAATACCGCAAAGGGAGCCGAGGATAATGGCTTCCGTGGTCTGACCCACAAGAAAGTTCGCAAAAGTGTCGATAGAGCGACGGCATATACGGCTTATACGGTCGGTGATACGATTGCTGAGAAAAGCACAGCTTATGCGCTTGCACAGGTCTTTGAGCCGCTCTTTTGCGGCAAGCATATAGACCGCAAAGCAAATTCCCAAGAAGAAGTTCACAAGACCTGAGAAAAGATCTGTCACAAAGCTTACTGTTGAACTGAGTGTGTTCAAAATCACAACGCCGTCTTTCAGCCAGCTTGTAACCTTATCGATAATATCAGCAGTGCTTATATTCATTCTGTCAAGCCACCCTGCTATCTCAGGGGAATTGTTGAGCTTGTTGGAAATATTTGAAATAAGCACAGGGATATCGTCTGAAAGCTGAGAGAAAGTCTTTATGAGTGCAGGAATAATAAGCCAACACACAAGTGCCACAACGCCTAGGCAAAGCAGAAAGGTCAGCACTATCGAGCATGGTCTTTTCAGCGTTTCCACAGTTTTGGCATATTTCTCTTTTTTAGGCTTCTTAAAAAGCCTCTTTTCAATGCCTGACATTGGCACATTCAGGATAAATGCGATTATACAGCCAAATATAACAGGCTTCAAGACCCCGATCATTACGCCCAGAAGTCTAAAAAACTTGTCATAGTTGGTCAATCCCCAAAAAAGCACTACGCCAAGAACCACAAGGGCTGCATTTTCTTTGAATTTTTTTGTAAATTTCATTAGTTTCTCCTTACAAAAACGAGCTGTACAGCCTTTGCCGTACAGCTCTCAAATCGCTTAGAAATTTGTGTTAAGGCTGAGATACTGTCCGCTCTGATAGAGATAGATCAGATATACCACAGACGCATAGATAGTTACAACAAGCACCACCAATGTTGTAAATGCGGCGAGAATGTTCAGTATCGGGATAAACGCCACAACAAGGCACACTGCCATGACAATAAGGCAGGTCTTGTTTACATTCCACACATGGTCGCCCTTATTTGCAAGCCCGTAGTTCTTCACGTCCCTGAGCAGGTCGCCTGTTGATTTGCAAATATAGTAAAGCACCGCTATGTTCATTACATTGCCAGCAAAACTCAGAACACTTGATATCGCATTATTGTCAATAAATGTGTCAACTATTGAAAAGATAAGATCAGCCACTGTGAAAACAAGAGCTGTCTGATAACCATTATGGTCTTTTGAAGCTTCAAGTATTCCCCATACGTTGAAAATAGTTGCGACTACGGTACAAGTCATCAAAAGAAGTGCGCCTATCCCAGGTATAAAAGCAAGCGGAACTCCTATAACACCTATGATCTTTGCCAGAAACACCTTTTTGATACCGCTTGCGGCATTTGGATATTTTACCATTTTATTACCCCCTATATTTCGATTTCTTAATCAAGTTCGATATTCATTATCGGCTGTGAAACGTCTGCGCCGGCAGGTACCATTGGAAGAACGTTTATATCCTTGTTGATGATAACGTCCACAAGGCAAGGCTTACCGCATTTGAGTGCCTTTTCAAGCATTGGCTTTATCTCGGATTTCTTTGTTATCCTTATGCCCTCAACGCCAAATGCGTCGGCAAGCTTCATAAGGTCTGTTCCTCTTTCAATGTTAGTCTGAGAAAATCTCTTGCCGTAGAAAAGTCTTTGCCACTGTCTTACCATTCCGAGAACGTCGTTTTCGAAAACAAGCTCAACAAGCGGTATCTTATGCTTTGCAAGTGAAGAAAGCTCGTTGCAGTTCATGAAGAAGCTTCCGTCGCCTGCAATATTTACTACTGTTCTGTTAGGGTTGCCCACCTTTGCGCCCATTCCTGCGCCAAAGCCGTAGCCCATTGTACCAAGTCCGCCGCTTGAAGCAAAGCTTCTTGGACACTTGAAGTTATAATACTGTGCAGCCCACATCTGATGCTGACCGACTTCTGTGGCGATGATAGCCTTGCCGTCTGTAAGTCTGTCAAGCTCCTCGATAACGTCCTGCGGAAGTACCTCGTCCTCGCTCTCGATAGGCACCATTCTCAGTGCATACTGCTTTTTCCAATCCATAACAGTATTCATCCAAGCCTCGTGCTTCATATCAGGAAGCAACTCGCAAAGCTTTGCAAGGATATACTTAACGTCTCCAGTAACATGGCTGTAAACATCGATATTCTTGCCTATCTCGGCAGGGTCTATATCAATATGTATGATCTTCTTATCCTTTGCAAATGTCTTAGCGTTGCAAAGAACTCTGTCAGAAAATCTCGAGCCAAGAACTATCATAAGGTCACATTCGCTGAGCGTCATAGCGGCTGTCTTTGTACCGTGCATACCAAGCATACCGATATAGCAGTCCTTAGTATTGTCAAGTGCGCACTGACCCATAAGTGACAATGAAACAGGGGCGTCCACTTTTCTTACGAACTCAGCCATTTCTTCTGTTGCGTCAGCAGAAACAACTCCACCGCCTGCGTAGATAAAAGGCTTCTCAGCATTCTTTATAAGCTCTGCCGCAGCAGCTATCTCCTCGTTTATGCCCTCAGGATTGTGATTTACTACCTTCTTAGGCTCTTTCTTCTCATAGACCATAAGTGCGCCTGTGATATCCTTTGGTATATCTATAAGAACAGGACCCTTTCTGCCCTCGTTTGCAATATAGAAAGCTTCTCTGATAATGTCAGCAAGCTCCGCAGGGTCTTTCACAATGTAGTTATGCTTTGTGATAGGCATTGTTATCCCGCAGATATCTACCTCCTGAAAAGAGTCAAGACCAAGCAGATCTCTTGTTACGTTTCCTGTGATAGCCACCATAGGGATAGAATCCATATAAGCTGTGGCGATACCTGTTACAAGGTTCGTAGCACCTGGACCTGAAGTTGCGATAACAACGCCCGTTCTGCCTGTTGTTCTTGAATATCCGTCAGCCGCATGGCAGGCAGCCTGCTCATGGGCGGTGATAACATGGTGTATCTTATCAGAATATTTATACAGCGAGTCATATATGTTTAGAACTGCTCCGCCCGGATAGCCGAACACTGTATCGACGCCCTGCTCCAGCAAACATTCAATTATAACGTCTGAGCCACGTAACTCTTTCAACATTTTTTATTTCCTCCAAATTACAAAATACATCTAAGATCATAAAAATATATCAATATATGATTATACTATATCTGCTTTAAAAAGTCAATACTTTCATTCATTTGGCTCATAAGCTCGTCCACCGTATCAGAGAAAAGCTTTGCCTGCTCGTCAGGCTTCTTTTCCTCTACAGCTTCCGCCTTTTCAGGCTTCTTACTTTCAAGCATATCCTGCACGCTCACTGTCTTTTCCACAGCCTTTTTTGCTGTGAGCGTTTTAAGCTCATGATCGTCAAGATAAGGCTTTATGCCCACAACGGAAACATTGTCAGTTCCGCCGTTTGTGAGAGCAAGCTCCATTATAGCGCCAAGCTTTTCAGAAACAGAAAGGTCAAGACCAAGCCCCACCACCATTTCTTCCTCAGAAACGTAATCCGACACGCCGTCTGACACTATGATTATCATATCGTCAGGTTCTTTGCCAAAATCAGCCACCAATGGTGTTTGTGCCACATCAGGTTCATTGAGAGTGCTGCCGATAGAAGATATTATGGCATTCTGATACTGTGGCTCAAGCTCTGACACATCTTCTATCCTGCCATGCTCATACATATATCGTGCATAGGATTGGTCAACAGATATCTGTCTGATAGTGCCGTTCACATAGCGATACATTCTGCTGTCGCCAACGTTTATGCACATTGCTCTGCTTTCCTCGTCCACCGCAAGGCAACACAGTGTGGTCTGCATATTTGCAGCGTTTTCAGCCCTTACGCCCTGCTTTTTTATTTTGTTGTGAACATCGATAAGCGTTCTTTTCATATCCACCCCTGAATTATATTCAAGAATGGAAAGATGCCTTAAACAAAGCTCCGAGGCGACCTCTCCTGCATTTTCTCCACCAACGCCGTCGCAAACGGCTGCAATAAAAGGAGCAGCGACAGTTGATTCATAGCTGCCGCTGTTGATGACCTCGTGGTCTATTAAAATGCAGTCCTCATTCTGTTCACGGTAATTTCCCTTGTCTGTTATTCCGAAAATATAATAATACATTTATTATCACCGTCTGAAAACTGGTATCGTGCTGTTATATCATATCTGCAACAAGACTGCCCATTTCCTTACAGCCAACGAGCTTCATGCCCTCTGACATGATATCCCCTGTTCTGTAGCCTGCTTCAAGGACTTTCTTGACAGCATTGTCGATAGCGTCTGCTTCCTTATCCATATCGAAAGAAAATCTCAGGAGCATTGAAGCTGAAAGGATAGTAGCGATAGGATTAGCCTTATCCTGTCCTGCGATATCAGGTGCAGAGCCGTGGCTAGGCTCATACATACCGAACTTTGTGTCGTTCAGTGAAGCGGAAGCCAGCATACCAAGTGAGCCTGATATCATAGCGGCTTCGTCTGAAAGGATATCTCCGAACATATTCTCTGTAAGGATAACGTCAAACTGCTTAGGATCTCTTACAAGCTGCATTGCGCAGTTGTCAACGAGCATATGCTCAAGCTCGACTTCTGGATAATCCTTAGCTACCTCGTTTACTACCTTTCTCCAAAGTCTTGAAGAATCAAGAACGTTTGCCTTATCAACGCTTGTAACTTTCTTTCTTCTCTTCATGGCGATGTCAAAGCCACGGATAGCAATTCTTCTTATCTCGTTCTCGTTATATGTAAGAGTATCAACGGCAGTTTCAACGCCGTCAACGTTCTCTGTCTTTCTCGCACCAAAATACAGACCGCCTGTAAGCTCTCTCATTATCATCATGTCAAAGCCGTCGCCGATTATATCGTCCTTAAGGGGGCAAGCTTCTCTAAGCTCAGGATAAAGATTTGCAGGACGCAGGTTAGCGAACAGACCAAGCTCTTTTCTTATTTTCAGGAGTCCGGCTTCAGGCCTGAGGTTCGGAGCAAGCTTATACCATGGTGAAGTGGAAGTATTTCCGCCGATAGAGCCAAGCAGAACTGCGTCTGAGTTCTTTGCTATCTCGACAGCCTCGTCTGTAAGCGGAACGCCATATTTATCTATAGAACAGCCGCCCATAAGGATATCAGTATAAACAAACTTATGACCGAACTTTTCAGCAACCTTGTCGAGGACCTTCTGTGCTTCTGTTACTATTTCAGGGCCTATCCCGTCGCCCTTTATAACTGTTATTTTCTTTTCCATGTTATTTTTCCTCCTCAGAATTTAAAGTCGAAACGCTTATCTCGCAGGAATAGCTCTGCTTTTCGGCTGTCATGAACAAAATGCCTGTATAGACCGAACACTCGCCGTCAATAAGCTTCTTTTTGCAATAATCGTCAGCAGCCATGCCTTTGAGCTGATACTGCATATAACTGTCCGCCGTATCAGTGCCGTCAAAGTTCACCTGACTATAGTCTATTTCCTCACCATCCATATAATATGACCAGTAGTAAGACAAACCGTCAGAGCCTTTGACCTTTATGCTGTTGGGTGAAACAGTGCTGTCTATGCTTGCTTCGTCTATATTCGCCCAAAGTCCGTTGAAAGTGGAAAATCCAGCACCATTTATCTCAGGCTTATTGCAGGCAAAGGTCTTTGTTGTAACGCCTTTTTTATCGGTCTTTTCGTCCTTTTCCACAAGCACTATACTGCTGTTTGAAGCAGTTTCCCTTGCAAAACTGCCGCCAAGCTTTCTGTTTATCTCTGCAGAGCTTAGGGTCAGGTCTATCTTGCTGCCGTCCACCATTACCATAAAAGGCAGAAAATCCTTGCTGCTGTATTCAAATTTATTACTGCTCTCCTCTTTTTTCGAGCAGCCTGCGCTGCACACCAGCATTACCCCTGCTGCAAGTGCCGCAAATAGCTTTTTAGCTATCATAGCTTCACCCCTTCATAGAAACAGTTCAAGGGCGACCTCTTTTGAGAGATCCCCCTTAAAGCTTCAAAATATCTTATTTAAGTGAGTTAAGAAGACCATTGCTGTTGATGATATTGATAAGAAACTCAGGGAATGACTGACCCTGATAAGTCTCATTCTTGGTCTTGTTTGTGATAACGCCACTGTCGAAATCTATCTCCACCTCGTCACCGTTATCTATCTTCTCAGCAGCTTCCTCGCACTCGATGATAGGAAGTCCGATATTTATAGCGTTTCTGTAGAATATTCTTGCGAATGTCTTTGCTATAACACAGGATATTCCGCTCGCCTTGATAGCAGCAGGCGCATGCTCTCTTGATGAACCGCAGCCGAAATTGCTCTTTGCTACCATTATATCGCCCTTCTGAACGTTCTTTGCAAAGTCAACGTCAATATCCTCCATGCAGTGCTGTGCAAGCTCCTGCATATCAGGTGTGTTGAGGTATCTTGCAGGGATAATAACGTCTGTGTCTACGTTATCCCCGTATTTATGTACTTTTCCGCAAGCTTTCATTATGAAAACCCCTTTCGTCAAACTTTATCAGCCCTGCTTGAACTCTGACGAATGGAATATATTTTCTCCTATCGCCTGTTTTCTAAGCTCTTCATATATCTTTTCAAGATACGGGCCGTCTATAGTATCCTTGTTTCTTGTAATAAAATAGCAGATCTTTACCTTGTGGAACATTCCCTCTTTAACGAGAGCATACACAGGTGTACCCCCGATATTGGAGGTATAAAAGGTATTGAAGCCCTTCTTGTCAATAAGAGCCTGCGTCATTTCCACGGTAAATGTATTTTTGTCATGGAGTTCCTGAATGATCTCGTCAGCCTTCTCCTCACGCTGATAGTCATTTAGTGAAGTTCCGTACTTCTTTGTAACAATACTAAGAAGTATATCGGAGAATATTTCCCTAAGATAATTTTTCATCTGTTCTCGCTCCCAAGTCGTATATGCGGTCATACCGCATATCAATTATTCCCCCAACGCAAGATCTGTCAGCTGATTTTCTCCCCGAATATCACATAACTTCCGACGGCTGTGAGATCTTGCCTGTCACAGCTGAAGCGGCGGCAACGTAAGGTGAAGCCAGATAAACCTCTGATTCTGGGTGACCCATACGTCCCACGAAATTTCTGTTTGTTGTTGCAACGGCTCTTTCGCCCTTTGCAAGAATACCCATATGTCCGCCAAGACATGGACCGCAGGTAGGTGTAGAAACCGCACAGCCTGCATTTATGAATATCTCCAGCAGACCCTCTTTCATGGCCTGCATATATACCTTCTGTGTGGCAGGGATAACGATACATCTAACGTTCTTTGCCACCTTTTTGCCGTCAAGTATCTCAGCGGCACATCTCAGATCCTCTATCCTGCCGTTCGTACATGAGCCGATAACAACCTGATCTATCTTGACCTCCGGGATATCGTCAAATGTTCTTGCGTTCTCAGGCAGATGCGGGAAAGCGACTGTAGGCTTTATCTGGCTGAGGTCAATAGTGTATTCAGCCTCATACTCAGCGTCATCGTCAGCCTTGTATATCTTATACTCTCTGTCTACCTTATCCTTGATGTAATCAAGTGTAACATCGTCAACTGCAAATATGCCGTTCTTAGCACCTGCTTCGATAGCCATGTTAGCCATGCAAAGCCTGTCCTCCATGGAAAGGTTTTTCAGACCCTCGCCTGAAAATTCCATAGACTTGTAAAGTGCGCCGTCAACGCCTATCATGCCGATTATATGAAGTATAACGTCCTTAGCGGCACTATACTTTGGAAGCTTGCCTACGATATTGAACTTGATAGCGGCAGGAACTTTGAACCAAGTCTTTCCCTTTGCCATGCCTGCGCACATATCTGTTGAGCCGATACCAGTTGAGAATGCGCCAAGTGCGCCATATGTACAAGTATGTGAGTCAGCACCGATAACGCAGTCGCCTGGAGCGACAAGTCCTTTTTCAGGAAGCAGAGCGTGTTCAATGCCCATATCGCCAACGTCGAAATAATTCTTTATGTCATACTTTGAAGCAAAATCACGGCAGGTCTTGCACTGTGTAGCGGATTTGATATCCTTGTTAGGTGCAAAGTGATCCATGACCATTGTGACCTTATTCTTATCGAAAACATCTGTAAAGCCCGCTTTATTGAACTCGTTGATAGCCACAGGGGACGTAACGTCGTTGCCGAGAACCAGGTCAAGGTTTGCCATTATAAGCTGACCTGCCTTGACTTCGTCAAGACCTGCGTGGGCTGCCAGAATTTTCTGAGTCATTGTCATACCCATTTAATATTACTCCTTACTATCAGATCTCAGAGTTTACCAAGATCCTTTATTTTTTATACCCATTTATTATACCACTATTTTGATGTTAATGCAAATACATATTTATTATATATCTATGAATAATATTTATACTAAACGTTTGAGATATGAACATATCTCTTTTACTTTTACATATAAATTGCAAAAATTTTAATCACATTTTGTACAATAGCACTACACATCAACTGAAATATCCTTCACAATATCACAAAATACGAACATTCACGGGAAAATACCGTCAGCCCTCTTGACTTCATTTGCATGGCATAGCTGTTCTCTTACTGCGAAAAATAATATTACAAAGAAAAAAGGAGGACACAGCAATGAAGATGAAGTCAATGATAACAGGCGTTTCAATGGCGATAGCCGCAGGAACAGTGGCTTATGCAGTCACAGAGGCGACATCAAGCGAAAAGAAAATGCTCAAAAGCCGCACAGGACGTGCTATCAGAGCTATCGGTGACGTAATGGACGGCATTTCAATGATGATGAAATAGCCCTCATGCAGGAGCGTACCATGGTGGTAACGCTCCTGTTTTTTTTGCATTTTTAACTCTGACTTATCTTTTTCAGCAGCGTAAGAGCGTCGATAACATCGACCTTTCCATCACCGTTCATATCCGCACGCTTTAGCTGAGCGGGATCAAGCTTCGTCTTGCCTGCATTGTAACGCAGCATGAGCAAAGCGTCCACAACTGTCAGATACTTGTCACCATTCACATCTCCCTGCTGCAGGGTCTGTGAAGCGGCTTTTCTTGTTATTTTTATTGTGTACGTCCGTTTTACGCCACTTGCAGCTGTACAGGTGACCTTGACAGTGTTTTCGCCGGTTTTAAGGCTCACCTTGCCCTTTCCAGACACCTTTGCACTTTTGCCCAGCGGATTTGCATTAACAGTAACAGAAGAAACCTCCGCATTGACTTTGGCAGTATAGCTTGCGGTGAACTTATCGAATTTTGGTGAAATGCTCGTGCCTGAAACGCTGAGAGATTTAAGATAATTGTTGTTATCTCCACTGCTTGTAGGCTTTGGGCAAAGTTTATCAGGCATATTGTTGTAAACAGGTATCTTGAACTCCATTGCGCTGTTCAAAATATCCTGAGAATAGGCGTTTTTTAGGCTTATGGCTTCATTCGCCTGACCGAAAACGCAGGTCATATACTGGTGGTAATAAAGCCCGTTTCCACCGTCTACCATATCAAATTTTTGCAGATAAAGGGTATCCTGACCCTTTGTTATGTAGCCTGTGCCTAAAAATATCGAGCCGCCCACTATGGACTTGTACTGATTTGTCCAAGGAAGAAGATAGGTCGGATTAGTAGTCTTTGCATATTTGCAGCCCATTTCTGCGGCTGTCATGGTGGAGGTCGCATAAGCCTGAATGTCAAAGAAGTTGAAATAATTCTCATAGCCTTTCACAGTACCAAGAGATTGTGGCGCACCATTTACGCCCTGCTCGTTCCTGCATCTTGACGCAAGGTGATAAGGTGAAACGCCCGATTTCTTTGCAGCGTCCATAAAGGTCTGCGAATATGTATACTTTTTCTTTGTGTCAGGACAAGTGTAGCTTCCGCTCATAAAAGTGTCTGCAAGAATAGTTTTTACACCGCTTTCCGTCTGATACGAGGGATCATATGACTGATTTTCAAACATGAAAATGTATGTATCGTTGAGAAAATTTCTCGGATCCATATAATACATTATTATCTCTTTTGAAGCCGCCACCCACGAGCCGTCAAGCCCATACCAATAACCGCCGTTAAAATCATACGCACCCTTTTCCATTGACTTCCATGAAGCCAGAGCCGACGAGTGGACAAGGTTTCTGCCCACAACACATTCTTCCTTTAACGCAGTGTTCCAATCCACGCCAAGCTTCTGAGCGGTAAATATCCACTTTGGGTGCTGTTCATGGAGCTTTCGCAGATATGGCTTATAGCTTTCAGGAAAGCCCTGCTTTGTCATATAGCTCTCAAAATCAGCGTCAGAACTGCCCTGCGAGCCGCTTGATGTTAGCTGAACATATGCCGCCGAAACATAGCCCGTCACATTGCCGCATGATATCTTGTACCATTTCGCACCGCTTGAGTCGGTGGTTTCGGAAAGTATAGTCAGGCTGTCGCCATAGCTTACTGTGCCTGTTTTAGAATAGCCTGTGCCTGCACCGCTGCGAACGTTCAGAACGTCTGCCGTACAGCTTCCCATCATATTTGCCGCTGAAGCCGTCAAACATGAAGCCGCCATTGACGCTGCAATAGCAAATGACAGGATATATGAAATAATCTTTTTTATCAACTCGTTCACCTCAGAAGATATAGGCTATACCGCAACAAGGCACGCCTATGTATAAGTCCTTATTTTTACACACATTGGTTTGTACATTTTTCTGTATCAAGTACAAAACTTCACCCTCATTATAGTACATTTCTCAGGGCTTTGTCAACAGTCTTTTTGATTCATAAAAAATTTACATTTAGTAAAATGCAGCTTTCACTTAAAAGTTACAGATTTATTACAGCCTATTTAGTGGCTTTGATGTTGATCGGTACATACATATTGTGACACAAATGCTCTCATTATAAATATATCCAAAAAAATATGCTTATTTTCGCTGTTTTGACTATTGACGTGTTACTTTATATTGTGATATAATCCTATTACGACAAAGGTAACAGAACTTGTAATATTTTATAATGAAATATTACAAATTAAAGACAAAACAATAGTAAACAAAATTAATCAAGAGCAAAATACTGACAGAAAAACACGATTTTGCAACGGAGGTATCAAATGAAAAAACTGAAAATAAACAAGGTGGCGCTGTCGGTGGCAACAGCGTTTCTTATGCTCACGAGCATTGTTTCCACAGTGGCTAGTGCATCAGGCGGAAACGAGATAAAGCTCACAAGCGACAAGAACTTTGCAAAGGCAGGCGACAGCATAAACGTAAAAGCGAGCCTTGAGCCTGATAAAACAGGCGTTGCAGGCTTCACTATAGACCTGCATTATGACCCGTCAAAGGTAACAGTATATGTGCCGACCGATGAGGAGAGCGAGAGTACATACAATGTGGGAAGCAAATTCTCTGTTATAACCAACTATGTTGCTTCATCAGGCACTATAAAAATAGTCGGTGCAAACCTTACAGGTTCTAACATAAAGGACAGAACAGACCTTGCCCTTGCGACTTTCAAGGTAAAGGACGGCGTAACAGGCAAGATAAACTATTGGGTAGAGGTTGAAACAATGGTGGCGGAAGCTGACGGTGGATACAAGTCAGTTTCATACTCAGCACCTACAGAGGGTTCACCGCTCACTGTCAGTGCAGGGGAGGAGATCACAACAACTCCTGCAACGACCACTACGACTGCTTCATCTAAGGCTGAAGCTACTACAACTACATCAAAGTCGACCACAACTACAACGACGACTACAGCAAAGACTACGACCAAGTCCGAAGCGACTACCACAACTAAGGCTAAGTCTGAGAAAGTTACAACAACTACAACAAAGCCTGCTGAAACCACCACAACGACTACAACAGCAAAGAGCGAAACTCAGACCACTACAACCACAACATCTGCAAAGCCTGAGTCCGAACCGCTTTTCACACACAAGCAGGGTGACGCTGACTTCAACAGCGAAACTTCCCTTCAGTTCGGTTTCAAGCTTTCTGACTACATAACAGACTATTCTCAGCATTACAATGTAAGGGTAAACGTAAAGTCATCAGGCAACGCAAGCGGTGCAGTCGGTGCGTTGGTAGACGGAAGCTGGTCTGCACAGAGTACGAAGCTCACAGGTGGCGAGGAAGCACAGTGGATATACTCAGATCTTGACCCTTCAAGAACAAGTGACGAGGTTTTCGTACAGCTTTATTACTTAAAGGCAAATGCAGATTTTCAGATAGCTTCCGTGGAAGTAACGCCTGTCAAGGAAGCAGTTGACACATCAGCCGTTACAAAGGTCACAGCGGCAGAACCAAAGCCTGCTGACGATACAACGACCACAACTACTACAACAGCAAGCACAGAGCCAAAGGCTGACGAAAACACACAGCCTGAAAGCACCACCACAACAGCAGCCAGACAGCCTGCAGATGTCGGTGCGGCTGTTACTACAGTAAGCGAGGACGACAGTTCGCAGGAGCTTACAGGATCACAGGCAACAGAAAAGATACAGCAGATAGTTGACGAGGTCTCATCGCAGGCTGACAGCTCAAAAGTAAATCCGTCAACAGGCGTTGAAATGACAAAGAACATTCTTACTGTCATTGCCGCAGGATATGTTATTTTTGCGATATTTGCATTTATCTTCAACAGATTTGCCGCAAAGGACGAAGAATAATAACCGAATATATTTCTTTTGGCTATAAAAACGGACGTTTCCATCGGAAGCGTCCGTTTTTTCGTCAGGAACACCAAGGGGATAGTATGATCCTGCATTTTATTGATCTTCTATAACAGGCGGAATGAAATTCTCTAAGGCGCTGAGAAGCTTCGGGTGTCGTATAACAAAATGTATAGCAGGCGCGTTACCCTTTGATATCATCGCCCACTGACCTTCATGGATCAGTATTTGCAAATTGCAGAAGGTCTGCCGCTTAGCATATTTAAGGCTATAGTTTTCATGTGTCTGTGCGTAGCGTTCTGTGCTTTTTAAATGTGCAGAATAATCATCATAGCTGTAAAGAACATCACTGGCACAGAATACACCCGACAGGTCAAGGGCATGTGGACGTGTTTCAAATTCCTCTCGGGAAAGACAGCATATCTCGTCCTCTATGGTCATGGTTTCCAGTATGCTCTCAACTCGCTTTTTACGCTCGCTGACATAAGCTTTTATATCTCTGCCCCGGCGGTCGTCAATGCCATTTCTGTCAAGTATACTATTGAGCAGGTCATTATCCATAGTATAAACAGGCAGAGCAGATAAAATACTCCTGCGCCCGCCACGTCTGTGAGAGTCAGCAGTGAGAAAATCGCTGAAATCTTTTTCCCTGTCACTTCGGTATATCTCCATAAGCGGGCAGGCGTTTGAAAGCAGATCATTGGCACGTTTACGATAATATCCAAGCTCCTTTTTGGACTTGGTCAGATAATATCTGCCCTCGCTGTGAAAGCCTGCCACGGCCTCCCCTGAAAGAGCCGCCGCACCTGATACCTTCAGCAAATGCAAAAAAGCATTATTCTGTACGTTTTTCAAATAGTAAGGCGCTATCTGCCCCGTCATATACATCGGTATCCAGCTTTCAAGACCAAGCATCATATCATCTAAGGAGCGGTCAAGATTATGTATCTGACAAAGGTGCAGACCCTTTTTAAGCATCAGAGCCATACCGAACATCCACTTCTTCGGAAATTCGGGATCATCAGCCATTTCCTTCATAGGCATATCACTATACATTATCACAGGCTCATTAGAACGTGACAAGACTGTGGCTTTCAGAAAATCAAGCTCGCTTTCCATCATTTCCTTGATGCCAAAATAACTTTTTGACACAGGAAGCTGAAAAGGCAATGCAGGTACTTTCATTTCATCAAAACGTATCGCCTTTATGTATTCGTTCAGGTCAAACTCATCAAGCTTATCAAGAAACTCTTCAATTCCACCGCTTTTTATCTCTCTGCTCTGTCTGGCATGATCGCTGAACAGCCATTTGCATATCACTTCATAACGCTGTGACACATCCTCTATATCACTTTCATTACAGCCCACAAGCTGTGCGACCGCTGATATCTCTGTGGGAGTTCTAAGCTCCCTTGCAGTAAAGCCTGCTATTGCGGCGACAAAGCGTTCTGGGTCGGCAGGCTTTCTAGTACCGTTCCGTATACGGAAAACGGTGGAAACATCATAATTTATCTCCTTGCACATACGCTTGATGTTTATATCAAGGGCTGAGATAAGGGTATTGAAATTTTGCCGCATAGACTCTCTGTCGGCAGGTATGACATCTTCACAGTCAAGAAAGGCTCTTTTTATGTTCTCCCTTGTCATATCGCCATAGCCTTTTTCCCTTGCCACAGCCTCAAGAGCGTTGCAAAGCCCGTCAAACGCCACTGTGTCTATCTCAGGTATTCTCTCTCCGCTTCTGTATCTGCTAAATGTTGAGGGAGATATCCCTGACAACTTACAAAGCTCCTTTGCCGTGCAGGAAAGCTGTTCTATATACTTACCAAGCTGTTCGCAAAACTTCATTTTAACGATCCCTCCCGCTGTCATATGGTATTACGTTAATTATATATCATATTTATCAAAAAAGGAAGTCCCCCACGATATATAATTTCAGAATTGGCATATGACTATTATGAAATAAATCACAAATTTATTCATAGATTTGTTATAATGTGATAAAGGATATCACATTAGGGAAAATACAAAGTAATGGAGGTGTGCTTATAGGATAATAACGAACATGAGAAAAAATATAATATCAAAAGGAGATGTATATTATGAAAAAAACGACCACAAAACTGCTGACAGCCTTGCTTACGCTGTGTATAGTGCTGACACTGATGCCAATGACAGCGTTTGCAGATCCTGAAACGTATGCTGTTAAATTTTACCCCGGAGATCATGGGACCATGACCAAAAACGACCAGATCCCGTTTGTATATTATGGCATTGACGATGATGTTAACAAGCCATACTACTACAAGCTGAATGTATCCGAAACAGAAACTCTCAGCTTTGCCAGCAGCATAATCAATGTTTTGTCACCAAGTCCAGGATATGAGTTCGCCTACTGGACTGCCGATGCTGCCGTCTACCTGAGCGACAATGATACTCCCATTTCTGCTGGCAACGCTCTTTCCTCCGATCAAATACAGAGCAAAATTACCGTGAAAAGTGATGTGACGTTCACAGCTCACTTTAAGCAGATATCTGAATATCCTGACGAATCAGAGATCACTAGCGCCACCATTGAAGATGTTAGGTTTAATTATGGGGCTGGCGAAGCACCTGTAGCGTCGGCTTTTGTAACAGCAGTGGATTACGAAAAATATGATGTGGCTTATGAATGCTGGCAGCAATTTGAAAACAACGAACCAGTTGCCGCATGGTATTCTGACAACGGCTCACATGGCTCTTTGCCAACATTTAAGGAATTTGAAGGCGGCAAAAAATATGTGTATTCACTTATGCTGAAACCGAAAGACGGATATTCTTTCAGCAGTGATACTGTCATTACAGTAAATGGTCAGAAAGTGTCAGCACCTTTCGTAGGCGGCTCTATGTATATCCCTGCCATTAAAACGATCACTGCATCTACGGTGACAGTCATTGACGTGGTGGAGATCAGCGATGCTACTATCAGCTTTAAGGACGGCGACAAGCCAGTGTTCACTGGCAATGTGCCAGACGGCGCAAACTATGCGCTCCGAGCTGCGTGGTGGGAACTGGACAGCAAGACTGGTGCAATTTCCGCAGATTTCTTCAGCGGCGCTTATGAAAATAAGATCACAACTTTTGAAGCTGGAAAGACCTATCATTACGGTGTGTATGTGGTATCTGAAGGCTTTGTTGAGAGTGAAAATACCTCTTATGTATTCGGACCTGACACTAAGCTGAAGATCAACGGCGAATTTGTAAATTACAAACGCTATGAAAACGATACGAGCGACGGCTCTGACGGTACTATGTGGGTCATCACTGACCTGACTATGACACCAAAGGCAAATGATACAAGCTCTGACAGCAGCGATACAAACTCAGACAGCAAAGACACAAGTTCAAACAACAGCACAAATACGAACAGCAACTCAAATACAGACAGCAAGACCCCTGCCAAGAACAACGCAGGAAGCACAAACCCTAACACAGGCAATAATGTTAGCGGTATACTGCTTACATTCGTTATAGCTGGAAGCGGACTTGTAGTTGCAGGCAGAAGATCACGCAAAAACAAATAACAACATGAGCTGACAAAAAACGGGCGTTTCAAAGCGAAACGTCCGTCTTTTTATATCCATATCAAATTTACTTGTTCTGTGCCTTAAAGATAACGCCCGTCACCTTTGGACCTGCGTTTATTGCAATTGCCGCACCTATTTGGAAACACTCCACAGGTGGATAGCCCACCTTCTTCGTCATAGCCTGTGCCATTTCGTCCCTGACGCTCTCGTCATTGCCGTAAACGATGCAGTAAGGTGTCTGCGGTATCATTTCCTTTACAGTCAGGTCAAGTATCTTTGGCACAATAGCCTTGTCGCCTCTTACCTTTGTTTCTGTAACGATAGCATGGTCATGTATCCTCATGATAGGTCTAAGACCCATTACCTCGCCCACAAAAGCAGCCGCAGACGGAATCCTTCCTGACTTCTTTGCATATTTGAGCGTATATGGTGCAAAGAAAATAACGCAGTTCTTTATCCAATCCTTCATAAATGCCACGATATCAGCCGCAGGAACGTCCTTTGTGGCTTTCATTGCGCCCTGAATGACTGCGTAGCCATATGCACCAGTGTAGCTTTCACCGTCTATATTATATATATTGAACTTGCCCTTTGCCTCAGGGTGAGCGGAATAAAACTCCTCTGCCGCCATAACAGCGTTGTTGTATGTTGCCGAGCCTTTTGAGTTTATGGTAGTGTTTATAACATCAGTATAGCCCTCGCTGTAGAGCTTCTCAAAAGTTTCCTGATATTCAAAGGCTGTTATCTGCGATGTAACAGGTATGCCGTCAAAATCGTCAAGCATTTTGTAGAATTTCTCGTTATCGAAATCTATCCTTGATGTGTAGCTGTCATCACCCATTGCCACCTTGAAATTCATTATCTGGATATCCAGCTTCTTTTCAAGCTCATCAGTGATATCGCTCGCTGAGTCGGTAAGAAATTTTATTTTTGCCATAAATTCACCCTCCGTTTTTTTATTTATTTTATTCGTCCCATGTATATTGCGTCAGCTTGCCCTCTCTGCCAAGGTCGGGATAATCCCACTGCCTTAAAACCTCATAGCAGGCTATCGCCACTGAGTTTGACAGATTAAGGCTTCTGAGCGTTTTCCTCATTGGTATCCTCACACAGCTTTGGGGATTTTCATAAAGCAGTTTCTCAGGCAGCCCCTTGTCCTCTCTGCCGAAAATTATATACACTTCCCTATCCTGCGAATAATCCACATCTGAGTGTACCATTCTGCCCTTTGTGGTAAAAAAGTAAAACTCACCACTGTTTTTGGAGAAAAAGTCGTCAAGGTCGTCATACTCATGTATCTCCAGCTTATCCCAGTAATCAAGCCCTGCACGCTTTAGCTTTTTGTCGCTTATCTCAAAGCCGTAAGGCTTCACAAGATGCAGTGCCGCACCTGTCACTGCACAAGTCCTTGAAATATTGCCTGTGTTCTGCGGTATCTGCGGCTCTACAAGCACGATATTAAGTCTGTTCATCTGCGATCACTCTTCCCGATATCACAAATTCGTATAGTCCCTAAGCTCCTGATAGCTTGTGAGCCAAGGGAGCTGACCCTCTAGCATAAGACCATCTGTCCATGGGGTCTGGTAGCTGTATGTAGTCTTGACAGTAAGCTCTGTGAACGCTGTGGCTCTGTTCATTGCGATAGGCAGGCTGTCACCCTTGAGAAGTCCTCCAATAAGAACACTTGTGAACATATCTCCCGTTCCTGAATAGTGTGCAGGAACATAATCATTCTTTATTTTCCAAAAGCTATTATTTTCTTTATCATAGCCTACAGTTGACATTCCGCCGTCTGCAAGATTTACGCTTGTGATAACAACGATCTTTGCGCCCTGCTTTGAAAGCCTTACAAGCCATGATTTTATCTCAGAGCTGCGCATTGAAGCCGTAGGATATTCCTCACCAAGAAGTATAGCCGCCTCTGTGAGGTTAGGCGTGATTATGTCCGCCACCTTTACAAGCTCGACCATACGGCTGCAAAGCTCCTTTGTGTAGGTCTTATATGCCTTTCCACCGTCACCCATAACAGGGTCTACGACCTTCAGGGCGTCAGGAAAAGCCTCGAAAAACTCAAGGCAGTGGTCTATCTGCTCGCTTGAAGCTAGAAACCCGCTGTACACACAGTCAAATTTCATATCCATTTTTTTATAGTGTTCCAATGCAGGCTTCATAAAGTCTGTAAGATCTCTCATAACAAACTCGCTGTAGCCGGTATGTGCCGAAAGCACAGCCGTAGGCACAGGACACACCTGAATACCCATAGCGGAAAGCACAGGTATCACCACTGTTAGCGAACACCGACCAAGACCTGATATATCCTGAATGGAAACAACCTTTTTACAACCCTGCATAATAAAACCCTCTTAAAAAAATACTCATAAACATTATTATAACATATCCATCAGGATTTTTCAATAGCCCATGGCTTGCCGGCAATATTTTTTTTGTAGTGCTACAATAGATATTGGACAAAATTAAGAAAAAAGAAAAGAGAGATAG
>OHJJ01000214.1_pt1 | contig 38128 bp, 33 predicted proteins | sample 1568551 | NCBI WGS metagenome assembly OHJJ01 (sample SAMEA3879505, study PRJEB24766) | human gut metagenome | biome: human-associated habitat; feature: feces | place: USA | collected 1985/1987 | reverse complement strand
ATTCTGTCCCGCGGCGGATGATTTTGCAGGAGGCGGAGGCAGAGTGCCTGGACGCAGGCTATGAGGGCGGACTTTTGCTGACGGTATTTGTGCCGGACGGGGAAGCGCTTGCCAAAAAGACCTTCAATCCGCAGCTTGGCATCCAGGGCGGAATATCGATTCTCGGAACGACCGGGATTGTTGAGCCGAAAAGCGTGCAGGCGCTTGTGGATACCATCGGTCTGGAAATACGTCAGCGAAGGGCATTGGGGGAAGAGGCACTTTTACTGACACCGGGCAATTACGGCATGGAATTTTTAAAGGATCGACCGGAATTTGCCTCCATGACGCCGGTACAGTGTTCCAATTATATCGGAGAAGCCTTCGATTTTGCAGTCAGCAGCGGATTTTCAAAGGTCATATTGGTGGGGCACATTGGCAAGCTTGTCAAGCTGGCGGGTGGTATTATGAATACGCATTCCAGGGTCGCAGACTGCCGGTGTGAGCTGTTCGCCGCCCATGCCGCACTGGCGGGTGTAAGCCGGGATGCGATCGGCAGACTGATGGAGGCTGCGACGACGGACGCCTGTCTGGAAATTCTGGATGAGGAAGGTAAAAAAGAAGCGGTCATGCAGAGTCTGATGAAAAAGATCGGACAGCATGCAGCGCACCGGCTGGGCGGTACGGTGGAAGTTACGGTTCTGGTGTTCAGCAATCGGTTTGGAGTGTTAGGAGAAACTCAGTGTCAGGAAATATAAAGGGGATTTTTTACGGAGTGAGCACGGGCCCGGGAGATCCGGAGCTGATGACGGTCAAGGCGGTACGCATTTTGAAGGAAGCAGACGTCATCGCAGCGGCATGTGTGATGGGAAAACAGGAAACCTCGCTGGAAATTGCAAAGCAGGCGGTCTGCCGGGAGAAGTCGTCAAGGACGGTCTTTTGGAAAACGAGGCTTATGGATATTTCACAACTGTGATTGTAAAGGAGTAAAGAAGTGGTTCATTTTGTTGGGGCAGGCTGCGGCGCACCGGATCTGATCACACTGCGGGGGCGCAGGCTTCTGGAAGAAGCGGATGTTATTGTTTATGCGGGCAGTCTGGTCAATCCGGCGCTGCTCGGGTTTGCGAAAAAAGACTGTAGAATTTACAACAGCGCACAGATGACGCTGGAAGAAGTGATTGCCGTCATGGAAGAGGCGGAAAGCAGACAGCAGATGACAGTGCGGCTGCATACGGGCGACCCGAGCCTGTACGGGGCGATTCGAGAGCAGATCGACTGCCTGAAAGAGCAGAAGATTGCTTACGATGTGACGCCTGGCGTTTCGAGCTTCTGTGGTGCGGCAGCAGCGCTGGATGCAGAATACACACTGCCGGGCATTACACAGAGCGTGATCATTACCCGGATGGCGGGGCGGACGCCGGTGCCGGAAGCAGAGTCGATCGCCTCCCTTGCGGTGCACGGCTGCGCGATGGTCATTTTCCTGAGCGCCGGGATGTTAGAGGGACTACAGCGCGAGCTGTTAAAGGGTGCTTACACGGAGCAGACACCGGCAGCGATTGTATACAAAGCAAGCTGGCCGGAAGAGCGCACGCTGCGCTGTCCGCTCGGAAATCTTGCCCGCTGCGGGAAAGAAGCCGGCATATCCAAAACAGCGCTTGTAATGGTCGGAAATTTCCTCGGGGATGTTTATGACAGATCGTGTCTGTATGACCCGGCGTTTACGACAGAGTACCGGCAGGGAACAGATGCCGGCGGAGCAGACGTTTGCTGCGGTGGGGCGGTCTGATGAGTAATTATATGATCTGTTTCAGCAAGAATGGCGCGGCACTCGGACGGAAGATTCTGACAGCAGCGCCGCAGGAAAATTCCGACAGCGCAGCGCCTGCTGAAGCTTGCGCAAGTGTTTCGTCTGCGTCCAGCGCAGGCTGGGAGCTGACGGAATGCTTCGGTACTGTCCACGAAAGCCTTGCGGATTGGACCAGACGAACCTTTCAGCCGGGCAACAATCTGCTTTTTATCGGTGCGGCAGGAATAGCCGTACGTGCGATCGCGCCTTATGTCCGGGAAAAACAAAGCGATCCGGCTGTGGTCGTGATGGATGAAAAGGCAAACTGGTGCATCCCGATTTTGTCCGGGCATCTCGGCGGAGCAAATCTTCTTGCCAATAAACTTGCTAAAATGACAGGCGCACAGGCGGCGATTACGACGGCAACAGATGTGCGGGGCGTCTGGGCGGTGGACAGCTGGGCGAAACAGGAAAGGCTGACGGTTGCAAATCCTTCCGGAATTAAAGAAATTTCTGCAGGGCTTTTGCAGGGACAGACCAAAAAGCTGTTCAGCGAATTTCCCATTTCCGGGAAGCTGCCGGAGGGGCTTGTTTTTTCCGATGCAGCGTCCTGCGATATTTATATCGGAATCCACAGGCTGACAGACCGAAAGCAGGAGCCTCTTTATCTGATTCCTGCAGCGCTGATCGCAGGAATCGGATGCCGGAAAGGTGCACAGCGGGAACAGCTGGATGCGCTGTTTGAGGAAGTGCTGGAGCAGAACAATGTCTGGCAGCAGGCGGTTCAGAAAATATGCAGCATCGATTTAAAAAAAGAGGAACCGGGGCTGCTTTTATTTTGTGCGGAACATGGTATTTTGCTGGAAACCTATGATGCGGAAACGCTCCGAAACCTGGACGGGGAGTTTACCGCATCGGCATTTGTCAGTCAGGTGACGGGCGTGGACAATGTCTGCGAACGGAGTGCCATGGCGGGCAGCCAAAATGGAAAAATTCTGATTTCCAAAATGGCGAAAAACGGCGTGACGGCAGCCTTTGTACTGGATGAGGTCAAAATTTCCTTCTAAAGCGAATGGTATCCTGAAAATTCTATTTTGTGGGAAGAAATTTCAGGATAGTTGTATGCAGTGAAATATCGATTGACGGAGAGAAAAACGATGAAACGTCTTTTTGTAGTAGGGCTTGGGCCTGGCGGCAGGGATGGTATGACGCTGGAGGCAAAAAAAGCGCTGGAACAGTCAGAAGTAATCTGTGGCTATACCGCCTATGCGGATTTAATCCGGGAAGATTATCCGGAGAAGGAATATCTGGTCAGCGGTATGACCAAAGAAGTCGAACGCTGTCATATGGCGCTTTTGGCAGCGCAGGGCGGAAAAACGACGGCGATGATTTGCAGCGGGGATGCAGGCGTGTACGGAATGGCAGGGCTTGTACTGTCGTTGGCAGAAAAATATCCGGAGACGGAGGTTGTGATCGTTGCGGGCGTGACAGCGGCGCTTTCCGGGGCAGCTCGGCTGGGCGCACCGCTGATGAACGATTTTGCCGTGATTTCCCTGTCCGACCTTCTGACGCCAAAGGACGTGATCGAGAAGCGGCTCCGTGCGGCGGCAGCGGGAGATTTTTCCATTTGTCTGTACAATCCGTCGAGCAAAAAGCGGGCGGACTATTTAAGCTGGGCGTGCCGGATTGTATCCGAGTATTATGCACCGGATACGCCCTGTGGCTGGGTGCGGATGATCGGAAGACAGGATGAAGAGAAGAAAACCTGCACGCTGCAGGAGCTTACCAAAGAGCAGGTGGATATGTTTACGACGGTCTTTATCGGCAGCAGCAGGACAAACTTCCAAAACGGTCTGTTGGTAACAAAGCGCGGCTATGAAAAGCGGGTGGCGGTCAATCGGGCAGGCGGAAAGGAAAAGCTCAGAATCCTGCTGTTTGGCGGAACAACGGAGGGCAGAGAGCTGGCACAACGCCTGTTGACTCTTCCAGTCATTTTTAAAGTCAGTGTAGCAACTCCATATGGAGAGGAACTGCTGCAGGATCTGCCGCAGGCAACGATTCTGGCAGGGCGGATGGATCGGACACAGATGGAGCAGGAGATGGAAAAAGGCTATGATCTTGTGATTGATGCGACCCATCCCTATGCGGCAGAGGTGAGCGAAAATATCCGTCAGGCGGCGCAGCAGGAGCAAATCCGCCTGCTTCGGGTTTGCCGCAGAGCTTCAAAGGTCGGCAGTGACTGTTACTGGGTGCAGGATGCAAAGGAGGCGGCAGGACTGTTGCAGACGCTTTCTGGAAATGTCCTGCTGACGACGGGCAGCAAGGAGCTTGCGGCGTTTGAAGGCGTGGAAAAAGAGCGGCTCTATGTGCGGGTGCTTCCCTCCAAAGAAGCGCTTGATCTGTGCGAAAAGGCTCAGATTCCGCACAGCCACATTCTTGCGCTGCAGGGACCCTTCACAACTGCGTTAAATATTGCGCTGATGGAGCAGTACCATATCGGCATCCTCGTGACGAAGGATGGAGGCAAAAAGGGCGGCTTTCTGGAAAAACAGGAGGCTGCGCGCCTGCAGAAGGCTGCGCTTGTCGTGATTGGCAGACCGACGCAGGAAGAAGGGTATTCTGTAGAAGAAGCCTGGAACCTTGTACTGGAGAGCCTGTATGCAAAAGGAGACGCTGGCGGATACGCGCAGATCGAGGACAACGCAGCATCCGGGTGGGCGAAGCTGTCCACAGCTGTAGAGCAGGAACTGTGCGTCTACGGCACGAAAGGAGGCGCTGTGGAATGAGAAAACTGACAGTCGTTGGAATGGGACCCGGCAGCCAGTCCTGCCTGACATTGGAAGCGTTGGAAGCGTTACGCAAAGCAGACCTGATTGTCGGGGCAGGGCGCCTGCTTGAAACACTTCCGGAGGGATGCTCGAAGAATCGGAAAATAGCGGTTTCCGCCCAGGCGGTCTGTGATGCAGTGTATGGCTCTGACAGCAGCCTTCCCTGCGTGGTCTGTACCGGGGACACCGGCTGTTACAGCCTTTGTACCGGGCTTGGAAAAGACTGGGACGGAGAGCTCTCCATTCTGCCCGGGATCGGAAGTATGTCCTATTTGGCTGCGAAACTGCAGCTGCCGTGGCAGGACTGGAAAGTGGTGAGTGCCCACGGAAGAGCCTGTGATCCTGTTGCGGCAGTTACAGAAAATCCGGAAGTATTTTTTTTGACCGGACCGGACAATACGGCGCAGGAACTTTGCAGACAGCTGATGCAGGCGGGATTTGGCGGATGCCGGGCGTATGTCGGAGAAAAGCTTTCCTATCCGGAAGAACGGATTGTGTCCGGAACAGTTCGGGAAATAGCAGAAAAGATATTTGCGCCACTGGCGGTGCTGGTGGTGAAGCGGGAGAAAACGACAGACGATATCGGAAACGATACGGTATCTGTGAAAAAGGATTCTGAGAATTCTGTTACGGGATCTTGCTGGCGGGAGCGTGCAAAAACACATGGTCCCGGACTTTTGGATGACTGGTTTGTCCGGGGAGAGGTTCCAATGACAAAACAGGAGGTGCGCGCAGCTGCGCTTGCAAAGCTCGGGGCGGCAGGCGCGAAAGTCCTTTATGATGTCGGTGCAGGAACCGGTTCTGTTTCTGTCGAACTTTCGCTGATGGCAGGACAGGCAGACGTGTATGCGATTGAGTGTGAGGAAAAAGCAGTAGAATTGATTGGGAAGAACCGGGAGCGGTTTGGCTGCTGGAATTTGCATGTGGTTTTTGGAAAAGCGCCGCAGGCATTAGACTCCCTTCCTGCGCCGGACGCTGTGTTTATTGGCGGGACGAAGGGAAATCTGCCGGAAATTTTATCCATCCTTTTTGAAAAAAATCCGTCCGTCCGGATCGTTGTGACCGCGATTTTGCTGGAAACAGCACTGCAGGCATGTGAAAGTCTGGAAGCGTTTACCTTAAAGCCGGCAGAAATCATGCAGCTTCAGGTTTCGCGGTCGAAAAAGGCAGGAAAAGGTCATATGCTTTGCGCCAATAATCCGATCTTTATAATCAGTGCCGGAGGATGTGCAGATGAATAGGATTTTATTTGCAGGTCTGTCCAGCGGAAGCGGGAAGACGGCTGTTACCTGTGCGTGCCTGCGGGCGCTGCAGAAAAAAGGAATCTCTGCGGCTTCGTTTAAGTGCGGACCGGACTATATCGATCCGATGTTCCATCAGCGTGTGCTCGGCATTCCGGGAGAAAATCTGGATCTGTTTTTTGCAGATGAAAAAACACTGCAGCGCCAGATTGCCTGCTATGAACAGCGGTGTAAAATTGCAGTGCTGGAGGGCGTGATGGGATATTATGACGGTCTGGGCGGCGTGTCGGACCGGGACTCTACATGGGATGTTGCGTGTGCAACAAATACTCCGGTAATTCTTGTTGTGCGTCCGAAAGGTGCGAGCCTGACGATTGCCGCACAAGTTCAGGGAATGCTTTCTTTCCGGAAAAGAAACCGGCTTGCAGGCATTTTGCTCAATGGCTGTTCGGAAGGGATGGCGCGGCTGCTTGCACCGATGCTGGAGGAACAGACCGGACTGCCGGTTGTTGGTTTTTTGCCCTATGTGGAAGATGCTTCTTTTGAAAGCAGACATCTAGGGCTTGTGACAGCGCAGGAGGTCGGAGCGCTGTCGGAAAAGGTGGACAGGCTGGCAGATGCTTTTTTACAACATGTTGATCTGGAGCAAGTGCTGCGGATCGCGGCGACAGCGGACAGCGTGGGCGAAAACACAGAGCAAAAGGACAATACAGTGACGGCAAAGGGCGCAGAAAAAGCTGGTGCACCGACAGACCGCGCTGCAGCGAGCTGGGCGGCGGACGTTGCAGAGCCGGCGCGCCAGAATCGCAGCACTGCAGTGCAATTTTCCATTCCCGCCGCCCGGCGGCTTCGAATCGGCATTGCACAGGACACAGCGTTTTGTTTTTATTATGAAGAAAACAAAAGAGCACTGCGGCAACAGGGATTGGAGCTTGTGGAATTTTCGCCGATGGAAGATAAAAAGCTGCCGGAAGGCATCTGCGGACTGTATCTGGGCGGCGGATACCCGGAGCTGCACGCCGGGAAGCTTTCTGAAAACAGTGGGATGCGTCATGCAATTTTTGAGGCGGTCCGTCATGGAATGCCGACGATTGCGGAATGCGGCGGCTTCCTGTATCTGCAAAAGGAACTGGAAGACGCTGAAGGACAGGTCTGGGAGATGACAGGCGTTTTGGATGGAAGCGGATTTCGGACGAACCGCCTGCAGCGCTTTGGATACGCGGTCATGACAGCAAAAGAAAATTCCATGCTGTTTGAAAAAGGGGAAAGCATTCCGGTGCATGAATTTCATTACTGGGATTGTACGCAGAACGGGACAGCGTTTGAAATGAAAAAGCCGGTCGGAAACAAAACCTGGGAGGGAAGCGTAGCAGGAAGCAGTCTGTATGCAGGCTTTCCGCATTTATATTTTCTGGCAGAGCCAAGGCTGGCAGAACGGTTTGCCAGGGCAGCGGCAAAATGGCAGGAAAAGCAAAGGGAGAAGGCATTGTGAATTTGGAAAGGTTATCAAATCAGCTGAATCAGATATCGGAGCCGGACAAAAAGGCAGCGTCGGAAGCGAAGCAACGATGGGACAGTGTGGCGAAGCCCCTGGGAAGCCTCGGGCTTTTGGAGGATGCACTGATTCGGATTGCAGCGCTGACTGGGAGCGCGGACATTGATCTGTCGGTGCGCAGATTGTATCTGATGTGTGCGGATAACGGCGTAGTGGCACAGAACGTCACACAGACCGGAAGCGAAGTGACCGCGCGGATGGCAGACAGCTTTGCCGCCGGAAAAAGCAGCGCCTGCAGGATGGCAAAGGTGGCGAACTGTCAGGTAGAGGCGGTCGATCTCGGAATTTTAAATTATCCGGGAAATCCTGGAGTCCGAAACTGTCGGATCGCCAACGGGACGGCGGATATTACGCAAAAGCCGGCGATGACAAAGGCAGAGCTGTACCGCTGTATCGAAACGGGAATCGGGCTTGTAAAGTGCGCAAAAGAGGATAGGGTAAAGCTTTTGGTGACCGGAGAAATGGGAATTGGCAATACGACGACGTCCAGCGCGGTTGCTTCGGTTCTGCTTGGCTGTGATCCGCTGCTTGTGACGGGACGCGGTGCAGGCTTGTCTGACAGCGGGCTTTCCCGTAAACTGGAGGCAATAAAAAAAGCGATAAAGCTTCACCACCCGGATCCGGAAGATCCGCTCAGTGTGCTCTCTATGCTTGGCGGGTTCGATATTGCAGGAATGGTCGGTCTCTACCTTGGCGGCGCGCTGTATCAGGTTCCGGTGCTGATTGATGGTGTGATCTCTGCAGTGGCGGCACTTTTGGCGGTAAAAATCTGCCCGGCTTCCAAAAAGGCAATGCTGGCAACTCATGTATCTGCGGAACCGGCCGGATGCATGATTCTGGATGCAATCGGTCTGGAACCGATGATCACGGCTGGCATGCGTCTCGGAGAAGGAACCGGTGCGCTGTGCGCGATTCCGATGCTGGATATGGCGTGCAGCGTCTATCAGGGTTCTACATTCGGAGAGCTTTCGATCGAGGCGTATGAAGAGCAGGGCAGCCAGCTGTAAGGAAGCAGAAAATGGAAAAGAGGAAGGATATGCTGACATTGATTGTGGGCGGAAGCGCGAGTGGAAAGAGCGCTTTTGCGGAAAATTACGCGATGGAAGCCGGAGAAAACCGTATTTACATCGCAACGATGCAGCCGATGGACAACGAATGTCTGGCACGGATTGAAAAACATCGTGGGATGCGCGCACAGAAAAATTTTCAGACAGTGGAATGTTATACCGGTTTAAAACAGGTGCGCGTTCCGAAAGACAGCGTCGTTTTGCTGGAATGTATGAGCAACCTGACTGCGAATGAAATCTACGCGCCGGAGGGCGTCGGAGAGGATCGGTGCAGCGAAGAAATTCTGGCAGGCGTAAAAGCTCTGGAAAACCAGTGCAGGCATCTGATCATTGTCAGCAACGAAGTGTTCGAGGGCGGGACAAATTATGATCCGTCTACGGTGCGGTATCTGGATATCCTCGGAAAAATCAACCGGGAAATTGCAAAAATGGCGGATGCGGCAGCGGAAATTACAGCAGGGTGTTGGATCTGGCATAAGCAGGGAGGAAAAATCCAATGATTTCGACAGTGATCGTGGCATTTTCGATGTTTTCGGCAATTCCGATGCCGCAGACAGAATGGACAAATAAAAGTATGCGCTATGCGTTGTGCGCGTTCCCGCTGATCGGCGCAGTGATCGGCGCGCTGGTGTGCCTGTGGCGTTTTGTGTGCCTGCGGATGGAGTTTTCGGAATGGATACTGGCGGCGGGAATCTGTGTACTTCCGGTACTTGTGACCGGAGGCATTCATCTGGATGGCTTCTGCGATACGGCAGATGCGCTGGCAAGTCATCAGGATACAGAAAAAAAACTACAGATTTTAAAGGACCCGCATATGGGCGCGTTCGCGGCGATCTGGCTGGGCTGTTATTTTATCGCCCAGCTTGCTCTTGCAGTGACGGCAGCACAAATGCAGGCAGATCTGACGGCGCTGGCGTTTGGCTATTGTATCAGCAGAAGCCTTTCCGGGCTTGCAGTTGCGAGCTTTCCTCTTGCGAAAAACAGTGGTCTGGCATATACTTTTGCAGAGTACGCGGATAAAAAGAAGGTGCGAACGTTTCTTGCTGTCCTGGCAGCAGTCCTTTGTGTCCTTTGCTGTATTTGCTGCGGAAAAAAAGGCATTGGCGTAAGCATTGCCGCAATCGGGACTTTTTTGTATTATCGGTTCCGGCTGATTGGAAAATTCGGCGGTCTGTCGGGGGACCTGGCAGGATGGTTTGTCCAGATGTGCGAACTTTTCATGCTGGCAGCAGTGGTACTGACAGAGTATCTGTAGTGCGGCAAAAAAACATCGCAGATGCGATCTTGTAAATGGCGCTGGCGAAGGGTAGTTTTTGCAGGAGAAGGGAAAAAAACAGGCATGATTTATATTTTTGGACCATATGCGGCCGGAAAACGGGAGTATGTCCGGGAAACTTTCGGCTATACGGAAGCAGATTTTTCGACAAAAGCAGAGGATAACTGCAGGGTGCTTTACGATGCACAGCAGCTGGCTTCCAAAGTCGGAAATCGGCCGGAAGAGCTGGAAAAGCTGGCGGAGCAGCTTTGCAGAAAAGAAGTCGTCATCGCAACGGAAACCGGGTGCGGTGTCGTGCCGATAGATGCTGCAGAACGGGAGGCAAGAGAAGCAGCCGGACGGCTGTCGATTCTGCTTGCAAAACGGGCGCAGAAAGTCATTCGTGTCTGGTGCGGCCTGCCGGAAAGCCTTCGATAACAGATGTCTGGACCGGACGTCAACAGGGGAGGTGTGGCAGAAATGAGAGGAAAATATGGAGCAGAAGATAGAAATTTGGCTGATCCGTCATGGAAAAACGCCAGAAAATGAGCAGCACCGTTATATCGGGTGGCTGGATTCCTCCCTCGGAAGTGCTGGAAAAGCGGAGCTTATCCGCGCTTCGGAAACCGTTTCCAAAGTATGGGTAACGAACAGACGCAGGACACAGGAAACGGCGCAGATTCTGTTTCCAGGAGCAGAGCAGATCCTTGTACCGGGGCTGGAAGAAATGAATTTCGGCAGTTTTGAAGGAAAAAATTTTGAAGAGATGCAAAATGACAGCGCCTATCGGAGCTGGGTGGAGAGCGGCTGCCTGGATGTCTGTCCGGGCGGAGAGAGCAAAGCAGTTTTTTGCAGCCGCGTCTGCAGCGCTTTTTTGAAGCTGACCCAGGGATGGCAGCAGAAAGAACCGCAGGCAGTTTATCCGGTTGTGGCTCACGGCGGCACGCAGATGGCTCTGTTAGAACAATTCGGAGAACCGAAAAGAAGTTATTATGAAGGACAGACGCAGGCCGGGGACGGCTGGAAGCTTGTCTGGGAAAACGAAAGGCTCTGGATAAAGGGGCAGCTTTCGTTTCGCAGGCAGCAGGAAAAGAGAGGAAAAAGATGAGAATAGCAGCTGCCGTTTTATGCGGCTTTTTCATGGATTTATGCCTGGGGGATCCGGACTGGATGCCGCACCCGGTTATTTATATGGGAAAAGCAATCAGCGCGCTGGAAAAATTTCTGCGCAGGAAGTTTCCGGATACCCAAAAAGGACTTCTGATGGCGGGAGCAGCCCTGGCAGCGATTCTGCCGCTTGGAAGCTTTCTGATGGCGGCAGCCGCAATTTATCTGGCAGGTCTGGTGCATCCCGTGCTGGCATTTTTGCTGGAAACGCTGTGGTGTTGGCAGGCGCTTGCGGTGAAGGGACTGTATACAGAGAGCATGCGGGTGAAAAAAAAGCTGGAAGAACAGGATCTGCCCGGCGCCAGGAGCGCGGTGGCAAGAATTGTCGGAAGGGATACGCAGAATCTGGACGCAGCGGGAGTTGCAAAGGCTGCGATTGAGACGGTGGCGGAAAATTTTTCGGACGGTGTGGCAGCACCGCTTTTTTATCTGGTGATTGGAGGTGCGCCGTTGGGACTTTGCTATAAAGCGATCAATACGATGGACAGCATGGTCGGCTATAAAAATGACCGGTATCTGTACTTTGGACGCGCGGCAGCAAAGCTGGACGACATTGCAAACTATATTCCGGCGCGGATTTCTGCTTTTTTGATGATGTTTGCAGCATGTCTGAGCGGGCAGAACGCAAAGCATGCGTTTCAAATCTGGAAGCGCGACCGTTACAATCACGCAAGCCCGAATTCCGCCCAGACAGAAAGTGTGGCGGCAGGAGCGCTGGACATCCTGCTTGCAGGGGATGCATGGTATTTTGGGAAGCTGGTAAAAAAGCCGACGATTGGAGAAAATCTGCGGCCGGTGGAAGCAGCAGATATTATGCGGATTAACCGGATGATGATCGTAGCGAGCCTGATCGCGCTCGTGTTGTTTCTTGCGGTCAGATGTGTACTGTGTATATTGTTATAGAATATATGGATGGCTTGCGGGGAAGGTGCAGAAGAATGCACAAAAGAAAGCTGTGTAATCTGTGCGCAGGCAGAGGGAGAAAAGAATGGAACTGATTCATGGCGGAGACTGGGCAGGACAAGAGGAGCGTCTGGGAAACCGCAGCATCCGGGATTTTTCTGCAAATGTCAGTCCGCTGGGCGTGCCGGATGGCGTCCGGGAGGCGATCTGTCGGGCGGCAGGGAAAATAGACCGTTATCCGGATCCGTTATGCAGAAAACTGATTCAAAAACTTTCGGAGGAGCTTTCCTGTCCGGAAGAATGGATTGTCTGTGGCAACGGGGCAGCGGATCTGATTTATCGGCTGTTTCAGGCGGAAAAACCGAAAAAAGTGCTGCTGACAGCTCCGGCATTTGCGGAGTATGAGCAGGCGGCAGCACTTGTCGGGAGCAGAATTTATTTTTATGAACTAAAAGAAGAAGATCAGTTTCAGATTCAGGAGGATATTCTGGGACAGATTACGCCGGATACAGATCTTGTTTTTCTGTGTGAACCGAATAATCCGACCGGGCAGTGCACAAAACACAGCCTGCTGACAGCAATTCTGGAGCGCTGTCGGGAATGCAGTGCACTTCTTGTGCTGGATGAGTGTTTTCTGGAATTTTTACCGGATCGGAAGGAGCGGACGCTTTTGCCGTATCTTGGACAGTATCCGAACCTGGTGATTCTGAGGGCGTTTACGAAGCTCTATGCGATGGCGGGGGTCCGGCTTGGATATTGCGTATGCAGTGATGCAAAGCGAAAAGAACAGCTGATGGAAAGCGGACAGCCGTGGGGAGTGTCGCTTCTGGCACAGGAAGCCGGAGTCGCCGCACTTTCGGAGCAGGCATATGCAGACCGGGTGAGGAAACTGGTGGAACAACAGCGACCGATTCTGGTAAAGGGTTTGCGGCAGGCAGGATTTACAGTCTGGGAGGGAAAAGCCAATTATCTGTTGTTTCGCAGTCACGATGCGACGCTTGGAAAAAGAATGGAAGAAGCAGGATTCCCGATGCGGGACTGCTCCAATTATCATAACCTGCAGCTCGGGGACTACCGGATTGCAGTGCGCACAGAGGAAGAAAACCGTGGGTTTCTGGAGGCACTTTTTTTGTGTCAGGGAAAAAAGCAGCTTTGAACCCGATTGCGTCGGGACTGTCTGAAGGCGTTTGCGGAGATGGAATGGGGAAAAACAATGAAGCAAAATATTATGATTCAGGGCACGATGTCGAGTGCCGGAAAAAGCCTGATCTGCGCGGCACTGTGCCGTATTTTTACGCAGGATGGTTTTAAGACTGCACCGTTTAAAAGCCAGAATATGGCGCTCAACAGTTTTATCACGGAAGACGGGGCAGAGATGGGGCGCGCGCAGGTCATGCAGGCGGAAGCTGCGAAAATCAGACCGGATGCGAGGATGAACCCGATTCTGTTAAAACCTACCAGTGATGTGGGAAGTCAGGTTATTGTCAACGGGCATGTGCTCGGAAACATGCCTGCAGCGTCTTATTTTAAATATAAAAAGCAGCTTGTGCCGGAAATCATGAAAGCTTACCGATCCCTGGAAGAGGAATATGACATTATTGTGATTGAGGGCGCGGGCAGCCCGGCAGAGATCAATTTAAAGAAGAACGATATCGTCAACATGGGCATGGCGAAGATGGTGGACGCGCCGGTGTTGCTTGCCGGAGATATTGACCGGGGCGGCGTTTTTGCGCAGCTTTACGGGACGGTTGCCCTGCTGGAAGAGGAAGAAAGAAAACGGGTGAAAGGACTGATTATCAACAAGTTCCGGGGAGACGTTGAGATTTTAAAACCCGGACTTGCAACGCTTAAAGAGCTGACGAAAATTCCGGTAGCAGGTGTCATTCCGTGGATTTATGCAAAACTGGATGATGAGGACAGTCTCGCGCCTCGTCTGTCCCGGGTACAGGCGTGGATATCGCAGTGGTTCGCCTGCCGCATATTTCGAATTTTACCGATTTTAACCCGTTGGAGCAGCAGCCCGGAATCAGTCTGCGTTATGCAGGGGATGTAAAAACCCTCGGACAGCCGGATATGGTGATTGTACCCGGAAGCAAAAATACGATGGGCGACTTGAAATGGATGCGCCAGAATGGTATGGAAGCCGCCATTTTGAAGCTTGCGGCAGCAAACGTGCCGGTGCTGGGAATCTGCGGGGGCTATCAGATGCTGGGCGAAAGCATCGAAGACCCGGACGGGGAAGAAGAGGGCGGAAGCCTGCATGGAATGGGGCTTTTGCCGGTTAGAACCGTTTTTGAAAAAGAAAAGGTGCAGACGCGGGTGACAGGAGAAATTCTTCAAAACCCGGGCGCAGGAGACGGACTGTTCGCTGCGCTTTGCGGCAGTGTATTTTCCGGTTATGAAATTCATATGGGACATACAACAGGAAACGGAAAAAACTCGTTCTCCAGAATCCGGACGCTGACAAACGGAAGCACAGAAGCAGAGGAGGACTGGCAGGCAGACGGCGCAGTCTGCGGCAATGTTGCCGGTACTTATGTGCACGGACTTTTTGAAGACGGGTCGCTGACAAAAAATCTGTGCGGCGCGCTGCTTTCCAAAAAGGGAATCTGTGCAGAGGCGCTGACACAGGATTATGCGGCATTTAAGGAAAGCCAGTATGATCTTCTGGCAGCTGAAGTCAGAAAAGCACTGGATATGGAACAGATTTACCGGATGATGGAGAAGCAGGAGGGCGACAGATGAGCTATCAATACGTACTGCCGGGTGAGATTGAAAAACGTAGTTTTGAGATCCTTACGAAGGAGCTGGGTGACCGGAAGCTTTTACCGGAAAACGAGCCGGTTATCAAACGGGTGATTCATACGACGGCGGATTTTGACTATGTAGACAACCTTGTTTTTTCGGACGGCGCGGTAACAAAAGCTGTGGAAGCATTCAAAGCCGGGGCTGGAATTGTGACAGATACGCAGATGGCCCTTTCCGGCATCCATAAAAGCACCCTGGAGAGCTTTGGCGGAACCGCACGTTGTTTTATGAGCGATCCGGAAGTGGCAAGGCTTGCGAAAGAAAGACAGACGACCCGCGCGTGGGTGAGTATGGAGGAAGCGGCCAGGCTTCCGGGCAGATGGGTTTTTGCGATCGGGAATGCGCCGACCGCGCTGATTCGCCTGCATGAGCTGATCCTGGAGAAAAAAGTGGATCCTGTGCTGGTCATCGGGGTTCCGGTGGGCTTTGTCAATGTAGTGGAAAGCAAGGAAGAAATTCTGAAGGATCCGGTGCCGTATATTGTGGCGCGTGGACGAAAGGGCGGTTCGAACGTAGCGGCGGCAATCTGTAATGCCCTGTTATATACCGCCGCCGGAAGGACGCTATAGGCAGATACGGACTGTATTTGGCAGCTGTAGGCATCCCGGCAGCCAAAGCTGCGTCAGTGAAAAAAGGAATCGGAACGGCACACGCCTGGGCGCTTTTGCCAACCGGAGCAAAACCGGTTGCTTTGGCATTTCATAAGCCCGAGCTTCCATAGAAGCAGGAGTTCGATGTCCTGTCTGGATATGCAGGAAGCGCCGGGACGGCAGGCGGTTGGCAGCGTGCAGGCCGGACGGCCGGAAGCAGGGCAGGCGGTTTGCGTACAACAGCCCGGAGAATCACCGCTGCAGCGGCTGGAAACGTTGTCTGCACGGCAGCAGGAAGAACAGAAAGCCATCATGGAAGTCTCCTTACAAAAGACGGGGAAGACACTGCCTTTTTTCTTATCTTATGAAGAGGGAAAACAGGGGGTGACAAAGCGGGAAGCAGTTTCACCTGCCGTTTACATGAGAGCTGTTTTTGTGTTATACTAAAAAAAAACGGATGGTATAGTCCGTCTGTAAAATACGAGTGATGAGGGGAGAAAATTGCCATGAAAGACAGGCAATATACAACAAAAGAACTATTCCGGCGCTTTCAGCCATATTTTAAACCATACTGGAAAACACTGGTGCTGGATTTATTCTGCGCCGGGCTGACGACACTGTGCGAGCTGGTGCTGCCGATGATTATGCGTTACATTACCAATCAGGGATTGTATCATCTGGCAGAGCTTTCGGTTCAGACAATTCTGGGCGTGGTTGCGATTTATCTGGCGCTGCGCATAGTGGACTGCGTTGCCACTTATTATATGGCGGGCGTCGGACATATCATGGGCGCGAAAATCGAAACAGACATGCGCCGGGACGCGTATCAGCATCTGCATCAGCTGTCGAATACCTATTATAATAATACCAAGGTCGGACAGATCATGGGACGGATTACGAACGACCTGTTTGATGTGACCGAATTTGCGCATCACTGCCCGGAAGAATTTTTTATTGCCGGGGTTAAGCTCGTGATCGCATTTATCATCCTGATGCGGATCAATGTGCTTCTGACGCTGATTATTTTCCTGATCGTTCCGATCATGGTTGCAGTGTGCATGCATCTGAATTTTAAAATGCGCGATGTATTCCGCAGACAGAGAAACCAGATTGGCGAATTAAACGCCCGCATTGAGGACAGCCTGCTGGGGCAGAAGGTTGTAAAGGCATTTACAAATGAACAGATGGAGACGAACAAGTTTGAGACAGACAACAGACAGTTCTTTGACATCAAACGAGATTCCTATCACCTGATGGCGGTCTTTAATGCGACAACCCACGCTTTTGATGGCGCAATGTATGTGTCTGTTTTGCTTTTCGGCAGCATATTTATGATAAAGGGATGGGTCGCGGCAGGCGACCTGGTGGCGTTTCTTTTGTATGTGACGACGCTGATTGCGACGATCCGCAGGATTATCGAGTTTGCGGAACAGTTCCAGCGCGGCATGACAGGAATTGAACGGTTTTTGCAGATCATGGATGCGGATATCGAAATTTTCGATGAGACAGACGCTGTGGAAATGGGAGAGCCGAAGGGCGAAATCGCATTCCACAATGTGAGCTTTGAATATCCGGATGATCACAATCAGGTGTTCAAAAACTTAAACCTGACAATTCATCCGGGAGAAAAGGTAGCACTGGTAGGACCTTCCGGCGGCGGAAAAACAACGCTGTGCAACCTGATCCCGCGTTTTTATGATGTGACGGGCGGCGAGATCACAATTGACGGAAAATCGATCAAACATTTCACGTTAAAGAGCCTGCGCCATAATATCGGCATCGTGCAGCAGGATGTTTATCTGTTCTCGGGCACGATCTATGACAATATCGTTTACGGAAGACCGGATGCGACACGTGAAGAAGTGATGGAAGCTGCAAAACGTGCGGGCGCGCATGAGTTTATCACAGAGCTGAAGGATGGCTACGACACCTACGTGGGCGAGCGGGGCGTAAAGCTTTCCGGCGGACAGAAGCAGAGAATCAGCATCGCCCGTGTCTTTTTAAAGAACCCGCCGATTATTATTTTGGATGAGGCGACCAGTGCGCTGGATAACGAGAGCGAATACGAGGTAGCAAAATCCCTTGGCAGGCTGTCTGAAGGGCGCACGACGCTGACCATCGCACACAGGCTTTCTTCTATCCGAAATTCCGATCGTATTTTGGTGCTGACCCATGACGGCATCGTGGAAGAAGGCAATCATGAAGAGCTTCTGGAAAAGCATGGCATATATGACCAATTCTACCGGATGGCGAACGAATTGAAATAAAAAAAGGGGGCAATGGTGTATGAAGCTGCAGTTTATCGGTGCGAATCATGAAGTGACAGGAAGCTGTCATTACCTGCAGGCAGGAGACTGTTATATGCTGGTCGATTACGGAATGGAACAGGGCGTCAACCGGTTTGAAAACTGCCCGTTGCCGGTTCCGGAATCCCAGATCAATTTTGTGTTTTTAACGCATGCCCATATCGATCATTCCGGCATGCTGCCGCTTTTGTACGCACACGGCTTCCGCGGCAAGATTTATACAACGGAAGCGACCGCGGACTTATGCAGCATTATGCTCCGGGACTGCGCCCACATTCAGCAGCAGGAGGCGGAGTGGAAAAGCAGGAAGGCAAAACGCCATGCCGGAATCGAAGTGGAGGAGCCGTTGTATACGATGGAGGATGCGATCGGCACCATCAACTGTATCGTACCATGCCCGTATGGGAAAGAATTGGAAATAAACGATAACGTGACGATCCGGTTTACAGACGTCGGGCATCTGCTTGGATCCGCCAGCATCGAGGTATGGCTCAAAGAAGAGGGCTGCAGCAGAAAACTTGTTTTTTCAGGGGATATCGGCAACAAAAACCAGCCGCTGATAAAAGATCCGGAATATACAAAAACGGCAGATTATGTCGTGATGGAGTCGACCTATGGCGACCGCTTGCACGGCAGTACGCGCCCGGATTATGTCAGAGAGCTGACTCAGATCATCCAGGAGACGCTGGATAAGGGTGGAAATGTGGTCATTCCGTCGTTTGCGGTTGGGCGCACACAGGAAATGCTGTATTTTATCCGCAAAATCAAGGCGGATGGACTGGTTTCCAATCATGCGGATTTTCCGGTCTATGTGGACAGTCCGCTTGCGGTGGAGGCAACCGGTATTTTCAAACAAAACGAGAGGACCTGCTTTGACGAAGAGGCGATGGAGCTTGTCAGACAGGGCATCAATCCCATCACGTTTCCGGGGCTGCGCCTTGCGATCACGAGCGACGAATCCAAGGCGATCAATTTCGATGAAACGCCGAAGGTCATCATTTCCGCTTCCGGCATGTGCGATGCCGGGCGCGTGCGCCATCATTTAAAGCACAATCTCTGGAGACCGGAATGTACGATTCTGTTTGTTGGCTATCAGTCGGTTGGCACGCCGGGACGGGCACTGGTAGACGGAGTGAAAGAAATGAGGCTGTTCGGAGAGACGGTGGATGTAAACGCACAGATCAGGGTGTTAACCGGAATATCCGGACATGCGGATAAAAACGGTTTAATCGACTGGATCGAGGGCTTTGAAACAAAGCCGAAAAAAGTGTTTATTGTGCACGGTGAGGATCTCGTTACGATGTCGTTTGCGGACTGCTTAAAGGATGAACACGGGTTCGATGCGTTTGCACCTTACAGCGGAACGGTCTTTAATCTGACGACGGAGACGTTTGAAAAGATTACAGAGCCTGTCGCTGTGAAAAAGAAGACCGCTGCAGCATCCGGCGGGCAGAGCAGCGCGTACAACCGTCTTGTGGCTGCAGGACAGCGCCTGATGGCGTTGATTGGGCACTGCAAAGGAATGGCAAATAAGGATCTGGCGAAATTTGCAGACCAGATCAATTCGCTTTGCGATAAATGGAATTAAAATCAGGAGGAATCAAGGATAAGCATATGAGCATGGCAGATGAAATCTTTATCAATATGTGCCGGGATATTCTGGAAAATGGAACGAGCACGGAGGGAGAAAAGGTACGCCCGCACTGGCCGGATGGAACCAGCGCCTATACGATCAAAAAGTTCGGCGTAGTCAACCGCTACGACTTATCGAAGGAATTTCCGCTCCTGACGCTTCGCCGCACCGCTTTAAAGAGCGCGACGGACGAGATTTTGTGGATCTGGCAGCAGAAATCCAATAATATCCATGACTTACACAGCCATATCTGGGACGAATGGGCGGATGAAGACGGCAGTATCGGCAAGGCTTACGGCTATCAGCTTGGTGTAAAGCATCTGTATAAAGAGGGCCTGTTTGATCAGGTGGACCGCGTGATTTACGATCTGAAAAACAATCCGTTTTCGAGAAGAATCCTGACGAATATTTATGTGCATCAGGATTTGCATGAAATGAACCTGTATCCCTGTGCCTACAGCATGACCTTTAATGTGACGCAGAAGATAGGACACGATAAACTGACTTTAAATGCAGTTTTAAACCAGCGTTCCCAGGACGTTCTGGCGGCGAATAACTGGAATGTGGTGCAGTATTCTGTACTTTTGCATATGCTGGCACAGGTGTGCGATATGGAGGTCGGCGAGCTGGTGCATGTCATTGCGGATGCGCATATCTATGACCGCCATGTGCCGATTATCAAAGAACTGATTTCGCGGACGCCCTATCCGGCACCGAAATTCTGGTTAAATCCGGAGATCAAGGATTTTTATCAGTTCACAAGAAACGACGTGCGCGCAGACGATTATGTGACCGGGGAGCAGATCAAGGACATTCCGATCGCAATTTGACGATAAAAGGAGAATATGCATGAATCTGATTGTAGCAGTGGATAAAAATTGGGCGATTGGCAATAAAGGGGAGCTGCTGGTGCGGATTCCGGCAGATCATAAGATGTTCCGACAGGAGACGACCGGAAAGGTTGTCGTGCTCGGAAGAAAGACGATGGATACATTTCCGGGCGGACAGCCGCTCAAAAACCGGGATAATATTATCCTGTCCCGCAACGAGGCATATCAGCAGAAGGATGCGCAGGTTGTGCATTCCGTCGAAGAGCTTCTGGAGGCGGTCAAGGGATATGACACGAAGGAGGTTTATGTCATCGGCGGAAGCAGCGTATACGAGCAGCTGCTGCCATACTGTGATACCGCGCATGTGACTAAAATTGACCATGCCTATGAAGCGGATTCGTGGTTCCCGAATCTGGACGAGGATCCGGACTGGGAGATCACAGCCGACAGTGACGAGCAGTATTACTTCGACCTGACCTATCATTTCCTTAAATATGAGCGCAAAAAGGGCTGAGCACAGACGGAAAGCTATGGCAGCCACGACAGCTTTGGCAGCCGCGGCTGCTGTGGATGTAAACGATCCGGCTTTTGGTGCAGTTTTTTTGTGTCATAGGAAACTTCGTCCTATGACACAAAAACGCTCCGCGCGGATCGCACTGCGGCGGAATGGTAGAATGTCGCTTACGCGACCCGCCGCAGGCGGAGAATCCTGCTTCGCAGGATTCTTTTTTGCTGCAACAGCTGCCGGTGTCTGCTGGGTTATCGAACCGCCCTGTGCTGTCACGTCCGCGAATCGTTTGCAGCGACCGCTTTTTCAAACAGTAGTCCGATTAAAAACCACGCCGGCGCGAAGTCGAGGCGAATCACATGGCTGATGTTCCAGGGGCTTTTCTGGTAGCTCCAGGGGCATTGGCCTTTTTTATCCAGAAAACGCCCGGTGGCGTACTCGACGGAAAAGATGCCGGTCATATAGATCAGCCCGCGCACGGTTTTTGGCAAATGCTTTAAAATCCGGTAGACGGGGCCGATCAGACAGGCGCAGCCGTAGATCGGAAACATCCATAAAGAAGTATGGCAGGTCAGCGTTTTGTCCTGACGGCGCAGCGCTTCTGCGCCAGATACAAGGATTTCGAGGCACCAGCCGAGGGTGCCGCATTTTAAAAAATCTTTACACAATTTTTTCATGGAAATAGTATGTGCAAAACTTCAAATTCCATGCAAACTGTGCTAAGATTAAGAGTAAAAAATACAGATGGAGGAAGCGTTCATGGACTTGTCTACGCTCAGGAATGAAATAGACCGGATTGACAGCCAGCTGGTGCAGCTGTATGAGCAGCGCATGGAAATCTGCAGTCAGGTGGCAGAATATAAGATCGAAAATGGAAAAAAAGTATTTGACAAAACCAGAGAGGAAGAAAAGCTGGCGCGGGTACGCTCCCTGACCCATAATGATTTTAACAGTCAGGGTGTGACGGAGCTGTTTGAACAGATCATGGCGATGAGCCGAAAGCTCCAGTACCAGATGCTGGAAAGCCATGGACGCACCAGCAGGCTGCCCTTTATCCCGGTCGAAAATCTGGATACCAAAAAGGCGAGAGTCGTATTTCAGGGCGCAGAGGGCGCATATTCCCAGGCTGCGATGATGCGCTTTTTCGGGGAACGCATCGACAGCATCCATGTGGACAGCTTCCGGGACGCAATGAGCGCGATCGAAGAGGGAAGCGCGGAGTTTGCGGTTCTTCCAATTGAAAATTCGACGGCAGGGATCGTCAGCGAGATTTACGATCTTCTGGTAGAATTTGAAAACTATATCGTCGGTGAGCAGATTTTAAAAATCGAGCATTGCCTGCTGGGTGTTCCGGGGACGAAGATTTCCGACATTCAGACCGTATATTCCCATCCGCAGTCGCTGATGCAGAGCTCGCGCTTTTTAGGCGGGCATTCCTGGCAGCAGATTTCCATGCCGAATAATGCGTTTGCAGCGCGGAAGGTTGCAGAAGATCGTTTAAAAACCCAGGCAGCAATCGCCAGTGAGTATGCCGGGAAGGTTTACGGGCTGGAGGTATTACAGAAGCCGGTCAACAACGTTTCCAACAATTCAACCCGGTTCATCATCGTGACGAACCAGAAGATTTTTAAGAAGAATGCAAAGAAAATCAGCATCTGCTTTGAAGTACCGCACGAGAGCGGCTCGCTGTACCATATGCTGTCGCATTTTATTTACAATCATTTAAATCTGACAAAGATCGAGAGCCGTCCGATCGAGGGACGGACGTGGGAATACCGGTTCTTCCTGGATTTTGAGGGAAATCTGGAAGACAGTGCCGTGAAGAACGCGCTGCGGGGACTTCGGGAAGAGGCCTCGAACATGAAGATTCTGGGAAATTACTAAACGGTTGAAAACAGCCGGATAAGCGGAAAGGGAGAATACAACAAGATGAAAACAGAACAGCTGATCCTTTACCGGGATTTTGAAGAAGGGGATTTGCTGACAGACATGGTCTGGCTGGCAGAAAACTATGCGGACGATTTTTACAATCTGTCGGATAAGGTGGGGCTCTTATACGACTGCATGCATCGGCTGTTAGACATGGCGGGCAGATACGGCTTTTATGGAAATCTCTGGCACTGCTATCTTGCAAATCTTCTGGTAAATAAGGAAAACAGCTATAGCTGCAGCGCGGAAATCCGTGGCAGCGTGGAAGGCAGCGTGAATCTGGCGGCGCTTCACGATATCCGGATTTTCAAGGAATTTTATGATTATGATCTGCAAACGGTAGCAAAAGCGCTCGGAGCAGAGGAGTTTTCTATCGTGCTTTTCTACGAGGGCAATCCGCAGGAGAGCAAAGTATACAATACCCGTATCCGCGACCGGATCTGCGATCTTGCGCAGCGGTTCTGTCTGGATCATACGCCGGAAGAAATGAAGCAGACTCTTACAGAATTTTATCAGGAATACGGCGTGGGACGGTTCGGGCTGCATAAGGCATTCCGGATTGAAAAGAGAGACGGGCACGCTGAAATCGTGCCGATCACCAATATCGCGCATGTGAAGCTGTCCGACCTGGTTGGCTATGAGATCCAGAAAAAGAAGCTGACGGACAATACCGAAGCGTTTGTCAACGGCAAAAAGGCGAATAACTGCCTGCTCTATGGCGACGCTGGAACCGGAAAGTCCTCCTGTATCAAGGCGATTGCCAACGAATATTACGGCAGCGGGCTGCGCATCATCGAGGTGTACAAACACCAGTTCCAGGATTTAAACGATGTAATCGCGCAGATCAAAAACCGGAACTACAAATTCATCATTTACATGGATGATTTAAGCTTTGAAGAATTCGAGATCGAATATAAATATCTGAAGGCGGTTATCGAGGGCGGTCTGGAAAAGAAGCCGGAAAACGTCCTGATCTATGCAACCTCCAACAGACGGCATCTGATCCGGGAAACCTTTAAGGACAAACAGGACAGGGATGAAGAGCTGCATGTCAACGATACCGTGCAGGAGAAGCTTTCCCTCGTGTCGCGCTTCGGCGTCAGCATTTATTTCGGCTCTCCGGACAAAAAGCAGTTCCAGCAGATCGTTCAGACGCTGGCAGACCGTTATGGCGTAAGGATGAGCGAAGACGAGCTTTTGTTAAAGGCGAACCAATGGGAGCTGTCCCACGGCGGACTTTCCGGGCGGACGGCGCAGCAGTTTATCGATTATCTGTTAGGACAGTAAGCGTGCATTCTATTGTATGCGGCAGGAAAAGAGGCAGAAAGGATCATTCTGGCATATGAAAACGTTTGCGGCAATTAACGTGGGCTCCTATGAGCAGACCCTGAAAATTTATACGATCACCAAAAACAACGGCATCCGGGAGGTGGACTGGATTCGGAATCGTCTGGATCTTGGAGGTACTTTTGCGACCGGAAAGCTGAGCCATGAGGTGATGGACGAACTGTGCGCGGTACTGCGCAATTTTGTTTCGATTATGGAAGGCTATCGGGTGGATGACTACCGCGCCTGCGCGACGAGCGCCATCCGGGAAACAAAAAATACGGCGATCGTTCTGGATCAGATCATGCAGCGTACCGGAGTCAAGCTGGATGTGCTGAGCAACTCGGAACAGCGTTTCCTCGATTATAAATCGATCGCCAGCCGGGGCGGCTTCGAAAAAATCATCGAAAAAGGAACACTTGTTCTGGATATCGGCGGCGGCAGCATTCAGATGTCACTGTTTGATAAGGATAAGCTTTCCGCGACGCAGAACATGCGCCTTGGCGTTTTGCGGCTGCAGGAAAAAATGAGCCGCTTAAATGTGCGCCCCTCTGAGAACGGTCCGCTTCTGGAGGAACTTCTGGAAGCACAGCTTTCTGTCTTCCGCAAGATGTATTTAAAGGATCGCGTGATCGAAAATATCATCGTAGTGGATGACTATATTTCCGCGCTGATTTTGGGAAAGCTCGGCAAAGTAGCCGGAAGCGGATATCTGGACCGGGATTCGATGGCATCTTATATGAATTATTTGCACGATCATACGGATATGGAAATCGTGCGCTATTTTGATACACCGGAAGAAAATGTGCCTTTGCTTCGAATTTCATCCGCAATTGTCCGTCAGGTCGCGCTGATGACGGATGCAAAGATGATTTGGGCACCGGGCGTGTCGCTATGCGACGGCATGGTATACGAATATGCGGAAGAATATAAACTTCTGGCACAGGTGCATGATTTCGAACAGGATATCGTGACATGTGCGCGCGGCATCAGCAAGCGTTATATGGGCAGCAAGCGCCGTGCGGAGACGCTGGAGCAGATCGCACTGACGATTTTTGACAGCATGAAGCGCGTGCATGGCATGGGCAGACGGGAACGGCTGTTGCTTCGGATCGCAACGCTTCTGCACGACTGCGGCAAATATATCAGCATGGTCAATCTCGGAGAGTGCTCCTATGCGATCATCATGGCAACGGAGATTATCGGGCTGTCGCACCGAGAGCGGGAAATCGTCGCCAATATCGTGCGCTATAATCACCTGGAATTCGACTACAGCATGGAAAACAGCGAGGGGATCGACCGGGAGGAATACTTAACGATCGTCAAGCTGACTGCGATTTTACAGATCGCGAACGCGCTTGACCGCAGCCACAAGCAGAAATGCAGGGATATCAAGGCGGTGCGCAAGGACGACAAGCTGATCTTGACAATCACTACCAACGAGGATATTACATTGGAAAGAGGTCTGTTTGGTTCTCGGGCAGAGTTTTTCCGGGAGGTTTACAGCATCGAGCCGGTGATCCGGCAGAAACGGATTTTGTAAAACTGTGCCTGCACATGCTTTGACCGCAGTGGGAAATATCGCAGTAAAGAACAATAGAATGCACGCTCTGCGAGCATTCTATTGTCATGAATAAAAAGAAAGGGTCAGAAAATATGGATAAGAAAGAACTTCAGAATCCCGCGTTGTATACAAACCGGGAGCTGAGCTGGCTTTTATTTAATAAAAGAGTGCTATCGGAAGCGCGCGACAAACAGCTTCTGTTATTTGAACGACTGAAATTTTTGAGCATTACCGCTTCCAATCTGGATGAATTTTTTATGGTGCGGATCGGCTCCCTTGTGGATATGATCCATGCCGAATATACCAAAAAGGACATCGCCGGAATGTCTGCAAAAGAGCAGCTGGACGCGCTGATGGAGGAAACCCATAAGTTTGCGGCGCTGCAGTATTCCACCTACAACCGGATGCTTCTGCCGCAGCTTCGGGCAAATGGGTTAAATTTTGTGGAGCATCACGAGCAGCTGACAGAGCGCCAGGCACAGTATGTGGATGAATATTTCGAAGAAAATGTGTATCCGGTTCTGACACCGATGGCGGTGGATTCTTCCAGACCGTTCCCGCTGATCCGTAACAAGACGCTGAATATCGGCGCGCTGGTTGCCAAAAAGGGAGAAAAGGATACGGAAATCGAGTTCGCAACTGTACAGGTTCCGTCTGTTTTGCCGAGAGTTGTGCGGATTCCGGCGGCGAAGGAGGGGGACACAGAGGTTGCGGTGCTGCTTCTGGAAGAGATCATTGAGCGCAACATCAGCAAGCTGTTTTTAAATTATAACGTTCTATGCGCACATCCGTTTCGAATTACACGAAATGCCGATCTTGCAATTGATGAGGATGAGGCGGAAGATCTGCTTTTGGAAATTGAAAAACAGATCAAAAAGAGAACCTGGGGACAGGCAATCCGCCTGGAAATCGAGGCAGCTGCGGACAGACGGCTGTTAAAGATTCTGTGCCGCGAGCTTTCCGTGCGTAAGGAGGACGTTTTTGAAATCGACGGACCTCTTGACCTGACTTTTTTGATGAAGGTATACGGATTGGAGGGCTTTGACGAGCTGCGTGCGCCGAAATATACGCCTGCGCCCGTGCCGGAGTTCGACGGTACCGACAATATTTTCGATGTAATCAAAAAAGGCGACGTGCTGATGCACCATCCGTACCAGAGCTTCGTGCCGGTCGTGGACTTTATCCGGCAGGCGAGCAAAGACCCGGATGTGCTTGCGATCAAACAGACACTGTATCGTGTCAGCGGGAACTCGCCGATCATCGCGGCGCTCGCGCAGGCTGCGGAGAACGGTAAGCAGGTTTCCGTTCTGGTAGAATTAAAGGCGCGTTTCGATGAGGAAAACAACATCGTCTGGGCGAGAAAGCTGGAAAAAGCGGGCTGTCATGTTATCTATGGTTTGGTCGGCTTGAAGACCCACAGCAAGATTACACTGGTTGTCAGAAAAGAGGAGGATGGCATCCGCCGTTATGTACATCTGGGAACCGGAAACTATAACGATGCGACTGCAAAGCTCTACACCGATATCGGCATGATGACGGCAAGCGAAGCGATCGGTGAGGATGCGACGGCGGTATTCAATATGTTGTCCGGTTATTCAGAGCCGCGTTCCTGGAACCGTTTGAGCCTTGCACCGTTGTGGTTAAAAGATCGTTTCCTGTATCTGATCGAGCGGGAAAAGAAAAACGCGGAAGCTGGGCGTGAGGGACATATTATTGCAAAGATGAACTCCCTGTGCGATCGGGATATTATCGTGGCGCTGTATGAGGCGAGCCGCGCGGGTGTAAGGATTGAGCTGATCGTGCGCGGTATCTGCTGCTTAAAAGTCGGAATTCCGGGAGTGAGCGAAAATATTTCCGTGCGTTCGATCGTCGGAAACTTCCTGGAGCATGCGCGTGTATTTTACTTTGAAAATAATGGCAATCCGGAATTTTACTGTAGCAGTGCAGACTGGATGCCGAGAAATCTGGAGCGCCGAGTGGAGATTTTGTTCCCGGTCGAAGCACCTGCTTTGAAAGAAAAGCTCTGGCATATTCTGGAGGGACAGTTGCGCGACAACAAGAAAGCACATATCTTAAAGCCGGACGGCAGCTATGAAAAGGTGGACGGCCGCGGCAAGGAACCCTACTGCGCACAGGAGGTGTTCTGCAAAGAGGCACAGGAGATGAGCGTCAAAAAAGAATATCGGGACACACGGGTATTCATTCCGGAAACCCATGTGGAAATGGAGTAAGGACATGCAAAAAGAGCAAAACGTTCGGCTGGTACTGGCATCCGCATCCCCGCGGCGCCGGGAGCTGCTTTCGCAGATCGGACTGGAATTTACCGTTATGCCGAGCACAAAAGAAGAAAATGCAAAAACGACGGAGGCAGGTGCGCTGGTGCAGGAGCTGTCCCGTCAGAAAGCGGTGGATATCTGGGAGCAGCTTTCTGGCGGGCAGGGGCAGAATCCCGACGCAGATCAGGAGCAAATCTCTGAGGAAACACAGGAGCCGAATCTTAACGGAAAACAGCAGCCGGAGCTGCTGGTGATCGGCGCGGACACGGTGGTATGCTGTGAGGGAAAGATCCTCGGAAAGCCGCATAGCAGGGAAGCGGCAGCAGAAATGCTGACAGCTCTGCAGGGGCGCAGTCATGAAGTCTATACCGGCGTAACGCTTTACAGTCAAAGCGAGACGGTCACATTTTTCGAGTGCACGCAGGTGGAATTTTATCCGATGACGGAAGTGGAAATTTCCGAATACATTGACAGTAAAGAGCCGATGGACAAGGCGGGCGCTTATGGCATTCAGGGACTGGGCGCGCGGTTTGTCAAAGGCATTCGTGGTGACTATAACAATGTGGTAGGACTGCCGGTTGGGCGTCTGTACCAGGAACTGAAAAGCCGCGGATGGATGTAGAAGCAAGTTTGAAACAAAGAAGTAGAGGTTACCCGAGAAAATGCATATGAAAAAAGCAGTGATTTTTGATCTGGACGGAACGCTTGCGAATACGCTGACTTCCCTCGCCTATTGCACGAACCGGGCGCTGGAGGATTTTGGACTGCAGGCGATCCCACAGGAATGTTATAAAAAATTCGTAGGAAACGGCGCGCGTATGCAGATTACGCGGGCGCTGCGTTATGTAGGGGCAAAAGAGCAGCCCTCCCCCGTCCGGGACGATGATGGCTTTGCGGCGGTTCCGTGCCTTTTGGACGAGGTTTATGACCGATACATGGAATATTTCGCAAAGGACTGCCTGTATGAGGTCAAGCCCTATCCCGGCATTCCAGAGCTTTTAGATACATTGAAAGAGAAGAAGATTAAGATTGCCGTGTTCAGCAATAAGCCGCATGCCAACACGGTTGATGTGGTAGAAACACTGTTCGGCAAAGGCTTTTTTGATGCTGTGCAGGGACAGAAAACGAATGTCCCCAAAAAGCCCGCGCCGGACGGCGTATACGCGATTATGGAACGGCTCGGCGTTTCGCCGGAGGAAACGATTTACGTCGGCGACAGCTGGGTGGATATCGAAACAGGCAGAGCCGCAGGCAACTTCGCCGTTGGCGTGCTGTGGGGATTTCGGGATGAGGAAGAGCTGCGGGCACATCATGCGGACGCGGTGATTACAGCCCCGGGCGAGCTGCTGGAATTGCTGTGAAAGATATCAGCGGATTACTCTACAATCCGCTAACATTCGGAATTTAAAAATTTTATTTTTTCTGTAACGTTTTACCGCTTTGGCAGGATATAGAAGTATAGGCTGCCGGTGCAAACTCCGATTCTGGGACATTGAAGCAATAGAATGCACGCTCTGCGAACATGCTATTGTCTGAACAAATAAAACGGCAGCTGGAAAAGGAGAGCTTCATGGCGGAAAACAACCCAAAACAAAAACGGCGCACGCCATCGTGGTGTGCGCAGCTGCCCAATCGGCTCGGCAGGCGGATGACAGAGTATTGTCTGAGAAAAGGCTGGTCGCTGTATGTGCTTTCAGCCGCATCCGGTGTGCCGCTGACAACGATCGCGCACATCGCGGACGGGTCGACAAAAAATCCGGGAATTTATACGATCATGCGGATCTGCAGGGCGCTGGACGTCCCGCTTGCCGTGTTCCTGGACGGACTGGAAGATGAGTGTGGAAATGAATGAAAACAAAAAAGAAAAACAAGGAGGATTCTATGGGTTACGAGTATGATGAGGCGGTACTGAAGTGTTTTTTGAAGCAGCAGGACAGGCTGTTTCCGGAGCCGGTAGCAGAGGGAATGGAAGAGGCGGAAGCCTTCCTGGAGGACTGCATGGCGGTTGTTGTGGATTCCAAAGCTGCGGTGATGGAGTATTTTGAAGAAGCGGGAATCGACGTGGAGAACCCGGATCAGGTGTTGGACGAAGCAGAGGTTTTCGACGTCGGAGATGGGCGCTACCTGATCGTAGAAGGATAAAAGCGAATTAAAAAGCTCAGGGAATTTGTCACAAAGGTGACGTTCCCTGAGCTTTTTATTCATGATACTTTTTACATCTCAAACAGCTGTAAAATCGCTTCCGAGAGTCCATCGTGGTCGTTATCCTGCTGCGTGATAAAATCGGCGCAGGCTTTGACCTCGGGCGTAGCGTTTGCCATCGCAACGGCAGTTCCGGCAGCCTGCAGCATGGAAATATCGTTTTCGGCGTCTCCGGCAGCGACACTGTTGGAAAGCGGAATCTGAAAATGCTCGCAGACGAAACGGACAGCGTTTCCCTTCCCAGCGGTCTTATCGAAAATTTCAAGATAAATCGGATTGGAAAAAATTGCGGAGATCTTGTCGCCGTATTTTTCCTGAATTCTGTTGCGGAATGCTTCCAGACGTCCGTGGTTTTCCATATCGATCGCCAGAAGCTTGCAGGGTGCGTGTCCGATCGTCTTTAAAAGATCGTCGCTGACCTGATATTCCATTCCGGTGCGGGAGCAGTAGTGTTTTACTTCGACGCCGTCTTTGGGGGCAACAACGCAGGTATCGCTATAGGAATGTAGGTACAGGCTTTCTTCCTGCGCCATCGAAATGATATCCTCGGCGATTTCGATTGGGACACTTTTACGCATCAGAAAGGTTTTGGTGTCGCAGTCATAGACCTCGTTTCCGTTCGCAGCGATGATAACCGTATCGGGAAAGAGCAGACCGGCATTTTTCGCAACCTTTAAAACACTTGGCAGGGCACGGCCGGAGGTGAGTACCAGACGGTTGCCTGCTAGCACCATTTTGGAAAGCAGCAGCTGCATACCGGGCGAAACTTTTTTCGCGGAATTAAGCAGCGTGCCGTCTAAGTCGGTAAACAGTATTTTTTCAGACATCGAACAGTTCCTTCCTTTTTTTCTTGAGGGCAATCAGAATATCTTCCGGGATAAAAAGCTTGCCATAGCCGGTTCCAAGCTCCAGTCCGGGTTTGCTTTTTCCGTGAAAATCGGAGCCGCCGGAAATCAACAGCCCATAGCGGGCAGCCAGCTGGCGCATCTGACGCTCCTCCCCGGCGGAATAGGTCGAATAAACCGCTTCCAGCGCGACCAGTCCGGCTTCTTTTAAGTGGCGGACGAGGGAGGAAAGGTTATCCTTTCCCATATGATAGAGCGTCGGATGTGCGAGAACCGGGATGCCCTTGACGGCGAGAATTAGGGAAACCGCCTGGGCGGGCGTGATTTTTTCCCGGGGAACAAAATATTTGGTATGGTCCCCGAGATAGCGGTCGAACGCTTCCGGCAGGCTTTTGACATAGCCGTGGTCGAGCAGATATCTGGAGTAGTGCCCTCTTGTGATGACGCAGTCCGGAAAGGCCTCCAGCAGCTTTTCATAGCTGATATCGATGCCGTCTGCAGCGAGGCGGGCGCACATTTTTTCATTTCGCTCTTCGCGCGCACGAACAAAGCTTCCGATCTGCTCCTGAAAAGCGGGAGCATCCTCATCGATAAAAAGACCGACGATGTGGATGTCCTTTCCATAGTATTCTGTGGAAAATTCGATTCCGGGGATGACTTCGATGCCTTTTCCCTGTCCGTATGCGACGGCCTCCTTAACACCGGCAGTCGTATCGTGGTCGGTCAGGGCAAAAGCGGTCAGCCCCTTTGCAATCGCCATATCGACAAGCTCGGAGGGCGTAAAGCTTCCATCGGATTTGTTGGAATGCACATGAAGGTCTACGGTGTTCAATCTTCGTCACCCTCTCTGTCAGCGGTGTAAACGGTACGTTTTCTCGCCATTTCATCGCTTTCCAGGTATTCGTCATAAGTGGTGATCTTGTCGATTAAGGAACCGTCGGGCAGGATTTCCATAATGCGGTTTGCGGTCGTCTGTACGAACTGATGGTCGTGGCAGGCAAACAGCGCAACGCCCGGGAACTTGATCAGACCGTTGTTCAGTGCGGTGATGGATTCCATGTCCAGATGGTTGGTCGGCTCGTCTAAAATCAGGCAGTTTGCACCGGAAATCATCATTTTGGAAAGCAGGCAGCGCACCTTTTCACCACCGGAAAGGACTTTTACCTTTTTCACGCCATCTTCTCCTGCAAACAGCATACGTCCGAGGAAGCCGCGGACATAGGTTGCGTCCTTGACAGGAGAGTATCCGGTGAGCCAGTCTGCGATCGTATCGTCGTTGTCGAATTCTGCGGCAGGATCCTTCGGGAAGTACGCCTGGGAGGTTGTAATGCCCCATTTGTAGGTTCCTTCGTCGGGTTCAAGCTCGCCTGCAAGGATTTGGAACAGCGTGGTCTTTGCCAGCTCGTTGCTGCCGACAAATGCGATCTTGTCGTTGTGACCAACGATAAAGGAGATATTGTTTAATACTTTTATGCCATTTACGGTCTTGGAGATGCCGTCTACGGTGAGAACTTCATTGCCGATCTCGCGGTCGGGGCGGAAGTCAATATAAGGGTATTTCCGGCTGGAGGGCTTGATGTCGTCCAGCTGAATCTTTTCGAGGGCGCGCTTTCTGGAAGTCGCCTGCTTGGATTTGGAAGCATTTGCGGAGAAACGGGAGATAAATTCCTGCAGCTCCTTGATTTTTTCTTCTTTCTTACGGTTTGCTTCCTTCATTTGCTTGATGAGCAGCTGGCTGGATTCATACCAGAAATCGTAGTTGCCGGCATAGAGGGTGATCTTGCCGTAGTCGATGTCTGCGATATGGGTGCAGACTTTATTTAAGAAATAACGGTCATGGGATACGACGATGACGGTATTTTCGAAATTGATCAAAAATTCTTCCAGCCATGCGATTGCATCCAGATCCAGATGGTTGGTAGGCTCATCGAGCAGCAGGATGTCCGGGTTGCCGAACAGTGCGCGTGCCAGCAGGACTTTGACCTTTTCGCTGCCGTTTAAGTCGCGCATCATGCTGTAGTGGAGGTCGGTGTCGATGCCAAGACCGTTTAATAAAGTAGCAGCGTCAGATTCTGCGTTCCAGCCGTCCATTTCTGCAAATTCTGCTTCCAGCTCGGAAGCGCGGATGCCATCTTCATCGGTAAAATCTTCCTTTGCGTAGATGGCGTCCTTTTCCTTCATAATTTCATACAGGCGTGCGTTACCCATGATGACGGTGTCCATAACGGTGTATTCGTCATATTTAAAATGATCCTGCTCCAGCACGGAAAGACGCTGTCCGGGAGTGATGACAATATCGCCATTGGTGGTCTCAAGCTGTCCGGAAAGAATCTTTAAAAAGGTGGATTTGCCGGCGCCGTTGGCACCGATGAGGCCGTAGCAGTTGCCCTCTGTAAATTTGATGTTTACGTCTTCAAACAGCGCCTTTTTGCCGAGGCGCAGCGTCACGTTGTTTGCACTGATCATGTTGAATTACCTTTCTTTTCCTGAAAATACATAAAAAACTACAATATGATATCAATCCTTTCCTATTTTACAGAAAATCATGAATATTTCAAGTGAAAAATGACCGCCGGGCAAGCTTTTTACTGGACAAAAGGTTTTCTGGATACTATAATTTAAAGAGCGTATCATGATCAGAAAGAACAATCGGTCAAAAAGGAAAGAACAGGATGGATCAGATTCAGGAAGGAGAGCATTTATGGCATACGGTTCAATGACAATGGAGGAACGGTTAAAAGAGCACATCAAAGAATACAGCCTGGAGAATCTGCTGGATCTTTCTTTGGTAAAGGCATGTTTTGAGGATATTTCCAAAGTGCTCGGGATCGAGCTTTTGCTGACGCAGCGCCACGGGGAAACCGCAGTGGAGGTCGGCAATTTTGCAGGCTTTGAGCCGGATGTTGTAAACGATCCGGGCAGAAAGCTTCGCGTATTCAATCGGACGATTGGTCATCTCTATGTAAAAATGGATCATGCTTCCGATCAGGAGCTTGCAGAGCGCATTGTTGAACATATGATGCTGCAGTATGAAGCACTGGCGTGTGACCATTATCGTTACCGTGAGACAGCGATCTATGCAGACGAGCTGGAAGAGGCGATGGAGCAGGAGGCTTACCGCATCAAGCGCGGCGAACACGAAGACGCCCTGACTGGTTTGCTGAATAAGACCTATATGAAAGGACGCCTTCTGGAAATGCAGGAGACCGCTCCGGCTGCAGTGATCTGCGCCAATATTAATGACTGGAAATTTGTCTATGACCATTTCGGCAACGAGGAGAGTGACCGCCTGATCAAGACCGTTGCAGGTCTGATCCGCAAGGAAGCGAAGGAAGAATACCTGATCGGCCGTGTGGACGGAGATGTATTCGAAATCGTAATTCCGACGCCGGAGGACGGAGAAGCGGAAGCGTTCTGTGACAGAATCCAGCAGGCGTGTACGAACTATGAAGATCCGTATCTCGCACCTTCCCTTGCGATTGGTCTGGTTTACCGTACGAATGTGGAAGAGTCGTTCGACAAATGTTATTCCGACGCGGAATATGAGATGTGTTACAACAAGCTGGATGTCAAGCATGCAGATGGCTATAAGGAGCGCCTGGAACATGGACTGAAATAGTTACAGTTCACTCGCACCATTCGCAAAAGCGCATTCTGCGGACATTTTGTTATCGGGAACGAAAGAATCGCCGGGGGTGCAGCTGTGACTGTGCCGCCTGGCGTTTTTACCGCATGGAAAACGGATGCCTCATGCGAAACCTGTCTGGTCGGAATTGTTACAGTTCCTACAAGCTATTCGTGAAAACCCTGTGAAATTCAAAAAAGTGCTGGACAATCCGGCATGCCTGTGATAAGATACAAAATAGTGATGCGTAATACATTTGTAATATATTCGTATATTGCAGTCTTGCAACCGTAGTCTAACGGATAGAACGAAGGCCTCCGACGCCTTTAATGCAGGTTCGATTCCTGTCGGTTGCATTTTATCGCATCACTTTTTTTGTTGTAACAACAGAACAGAAACCCATAAATCAAGCAGAACAGACAAAACGGTTGTGATAGAAGATTGAAAAATAACATTTTTCAATCGCGAGATTTGTGTCTGCGCGCACTTGACACAAACTCGATATGCGCAAAAAGCGTGCGCAGAAATGAGCGAAAAGTATGAAGAACGAAAAGATGAAAGAAATTCTGGATTTTTTTCGGAATAACAAGAAAAAGACCTGTATTGGTGCAGGCGCAGGTGTTGCAGTAATTGCGGTATGTGTTGCGGTCGGCATCACGCTCGGAAACGGTGCAAAGACGACAGCTTCGAACACCGGAACACAGACACAGACGGAAACGACGACAGAGACAGCGGAAACGGAGACAACGCTGCAGATGCCGCTGGAAGAAAATACCGTGCCGGAAGTAACGCAGCTGATTACCGAATATTATAATGCGGCTGCTGCCGGCGACATGGATACGATCAATTCCATCGTCAATACCTACGATCAGGAGACGCAGATCTATCTGCAGAAGATGAGCGAGCATATCGAAGCGTACCAGAACGTGGTCTGCTATACAAAGACAGGCCCGGTAGACGGTTCTTATTTGGTCTATGCTTATTATGAAATCAAGTTTAACGACCTGGAAACTGCAGTGCCCGGCATCAGCCCGTATTTGGTTTATCCCAGAGAGGACGGAAGCCTGTATATTTATGAAGGCGATGTGGAGGATTCGGTCAATCAGTATCTGGAAGATATTTCCGCGCAGGATGACGTCATTGACCTGATGAATCGGGTACAGGTTGTCTTTAATGAAGCGGTTATGCAGGACGATACACTCAACAATTATCTGGCGCAGCTAAAAGAAGATCTGCAGGTAGAGGTCGGTGAAGCTTTGGCAGAGGCTGAGACGGCTTCTGAAGAGGAGACGCAGCCTGCAGAGGCGGCAGCAGAAGCTCAGACCACTGTAACAAAGGTAGAAGCGACAGACGTTGTCAATGTGCGTTCCTCCGATAGTGAGCAGGCAGAGCGTCTCGGCAAGGTGGCGGTCGGCGAAGTGCTGAAACTGCTGGAGAAGAAGGAAAATGGCTGGTCTAAGGTCGAATATAACGGCAAAGAAGGCTATATCAAATCGGAGTATTTAAAGGACGTGGAAGAAACACAGGAGGCTCAGGCAGAGTCTTCCGCTTCCGAAACTGCACAGACGGCAGAGTCTTCTGCAGCTACAACATCGACGTCCTCAGATTTGCCTGCATCCGGCAAGATCAAGATCGCACAGACAATCAACATCCGGAAGGCCTGCAGCGAAACTGCGGACAAGATCGGAACCGCATTTCCAGGCGAAACGTTGGAAATTGTGATGCAGCAGGCGGACGGCTGGACTAGAGTCAAATATAACGGCGAAACCGGCTATGTAAAGACCGAAGTTTTAAAAGTTTTAAAATAAGAAAAACGGTATTCTTTCCCGATTTTTGGGAACGCTAAGACCGGAAGTGTTTCTGACAGTGAGATACACTTCCGGTTTTTACGTTACAGGAAATGATGCTATCCTGTTTTCGGGACAGAAAAAGGGAGGAATGCCGGATATGAAAAATGACGATATTGAACTGCTTCGGGAGGTTCAGAAGAATGCGGAAATGGGGATGCATGCTCTGGAGGTCATTAACCCGAAGGTGTACGACGATTCGATGGCGCTGATGCTGGCGCGGGAATCCTTTAAATATGGGGAACTTCACGACCGCGCGAGGGCGGTGCTGTTTTCGAAAAACCAGACGCCGGACCCAGTCAACAAGGTAAAGCAGCTGATGCTGACTGCGTCCATTCATGGGAACACGCTGTTTAATGCCACTACGAGCCATATGGCGGAAATGCTGATCCGCGGTAGCAGCATGGGGATGACCAGTCTCTGGAAAGCGATGAACCGGAATGAAAAAGCGGATGGACAAGCGCTGGAGCTTGCCGGGGAGCTGCTGGATTTTGAGGAAAACAATATCCGAGAGCTGAAAAAGTATCTTTAACGCAAAAGCAGTTCAAAAAATTTCGGAAATTTTTTAGTTTAATGTGATAAAGTGCTTGCATTGAAAAAACAATAAGTATATAATAGCTTCGAAACTGAACAACTGGACAAGGAGGAAAGATTTATGTCATATGTTGATGAGGTGATTGCGCAGGTTGTTGAGAAAAACCCTGTTCAGCCCGAATTCCATCAGGCAGTAAAAGAAGTACTGGAGTCTCTGCGCGTCGTTGTAGAGGCAAACGAAGAAGAATTTCGTAAAAACGCGCTCCTGGAGAGACTGACGAATCCGGAAAGACAGATTATGTTCCGCGTTCCCTGGGTAGACGATAAGGGACAGGTTCAGGTAAACACTGGTTTTCGCGTACAGTTTAACAGTGCAATCGGACCCTACAAGGGCGGACTGCGTTTCCATCCTTCCGTAAATCTTGGTATTATCAAATTCCTGGGCTTTGAACAGGTATTTAAAAATTCGCTGACAGGTCTTCCGATCGGCGGCGGTAAGGGCGGCAGCGATTTTGATCCGAAGGGCAAATCTGATCGTGAGATCATGGCATTTTGCCAGAGCTTTATGACAGAGCTGTATCGTCATATCGGTGCAGACACAGACGTTCCTGCCGGTGATATCGGTGTAGGTGGCCGAGAGATCGGATATTTATATGGACAGTACAAGAGAATCCGCGGTCTGTATGAAGGTGTGCTGACCGGAAAAGGCCTTACCTACGGCGGCTCTCTTGCTAGAAAAGAAGCAACCGGCTATGGTCTGCTGTACATGACCCGTGAAATGCTGAAGGAAAATGGCATTGAACTCGCAGGAAAGACTGCAATTGTTTCCGGTGCCGGAAACGTTGCGATCTATGCAATTGAAAAAGCATATCAGCTGGGTGCAAAGCCTGTTACTGCCACAGATTCCACCGGCTGGATCTATGATCCGGAAGGTGTTGATCTGGAAGCATTAAAAGAGATCAAGGAAGTGAAACGTGCAAGACTTTCTGAGTACACCAAGTATCGTCCGAACGCGGAATATCATGAGGGCAAGGGCGTATGGAGTGTGAAAGCTGATATCGCACTTCCCTGTGCGACTCAGAATGAGCTGCAGTTAGAGGATGCGAAGGCACTGGTTGCAAATGGTGTGATCGCTGTCTGCGAGGGTGCTAACATGCCTACCACTCTGGAAGCTACCCAGTATCTGCAGGAAAATGGCGTTTTATTCGTTCCCGGCAAGGCAGCAAACGCAGGCGGCGTAGCTACCAGTGCACTGGAGATGAGCCAGAACAGCGAACGTTTGAGCTGGACATTCGAGGAAGTAGATGCAAAGCTGCAGCAGATCATGATCAACATCTTCCACAACATGGATGATGCAGCCAAGAAATATGGCAAAGCAGGAAATTATGTTGCAGGCGCAAACATTGCAGGCTTCGAGAAAGTCGTAGATGCGATGAACGCCCAGGGTATTGTTTAATAAGTACGAAAAAGGGGCTGTCGCACTAACGTGCGGCAGCTCATTTTATATATCCAACACAAAACGCC
>OHJJ01000204.1_pt1 | contig 39866 bp, 35 predicted proteins | sample 1568551 | NCBI WGS metagenome assembly OHJJ01 (sample SAMEA3879505, study PRJEB24766) | human gut metagenome | biome: human-associated habitat; feature: feces | place: USA | collected 1985/1987 | reverse complement strand
CCTCGCGGAGCATTTTTATCGTATGGAAACGAAGTTTCCTATACGATAAAAAAGAATGTGTCGAGGTACCTGCACCGGCTGCGGCGAGTCGCGCAAGCGACATCTTCCATTCTGCCGCAGTACGATCTGCACAAAAACGGCTTTCGGGAGTTTCCCGGGAGCCGTTTTTGGAGTTTTGTATTCTGATTGACGGCAGGCGGTCTTCTTTCCGACTTTAGGCTTGACAAAAGAAAGGGTGAACGATACAATAATACAGAAATTTAAGACTTTTGACAGACGTTGAAGAGAAGAAGTAAAAGGATTGTTTCTATCCAGAGAGCTGCCGGACGGTGCGAGACAGCAGAAAGATTCTTTGAACTGGTCTTGGAGTTCTTTTTGTGAGAGCCGTATGAAATATGGAAGGTAGCAGAAAGCGGGTGGCGCCGTTATGCGCACGACAAGATGCACAGGGCATTTTTTGATCCTGTGAAGTAGAGTGGTACCGCGAAGAGCCAGACTGTTTCGTCTCTATTTTTGAAAGAGCGAGATGGTCTGTTTTTTTACGGAATCAAGTCAGGAGGACACACATGGAACGGGTTTATAATCCCAAGGAAATCGAACAGAAATGGCAGAAAATCTGGGATGACGAAAAGGCGTTTGCCGCATCCGACGATTATTCCAAACCGAAGTATTATGCGCTGGTAGAGTTCCCTTATCCGTCAGGACAGGGGCTGCACGTTGGACATCCCCGCCCGTATACGGCGCTGGATATCGTTGCGCGTAAGAGAAGAATGGAAGGCTACAACGTACTGTATCCCATGGGCTGGGACGCATTCGGACTTCCGACCGAGAACTATGCGATCAAAAATCACATCCATCCGAAGATCGTAACGAAAAATAACGTTCATCGTTTCAAAGAGCAGCTGCACTCCTTAGGCTATTCCTTTGACTGGGACAGAGAGATCAACACCACCGATCCGGAATATTACAAATGGACTCAGTGGATTTTCTTAAAGCTGTTTAAAGCGGGACTGGCTTACAAAGCGGAGATGCCGATCAACTGGTGTACCTCCTGTAAGGTGGGACTTGCAAACGAAGAGGTTGTAAATGGCCACTGCGAACGCTGCGGCGCAGAAGTTATCCGTAAGGTAAAGAGCCAGTGGATGTTAAAGATCACTGAGTATGCGGATAAGCTGCTGGAAGGTCTGGATCACGTCGATTACATCGAGCGTGTCAAGGTTTCCCAGAAAAACTGGATCGGCCGTTCGACCGGTGCCGAGGTGGATTTCCCGATCGCAGGCAAGGAAGACAAGCTGCGTATTTATACGACACGTCCGGATACTCTGTTCGGTGTAACTTATATGGTAATTTCCCCGGAGCACCCTTATATTGAAAAGTTTGCATCCGAGATCAAAAACCTGGACGAAGTAAAAGCATATCAGGAGCAGGCTGCAAGAAAGTCTGACTTCGAGCGTTCCGAGCTGGCAAAAGAAAAGACCGGTGTAAAGATCGATGGTCTGACCGCAGTCAATCCGGTCAACGGAAAAGAAATCCCCATCTGGGTTTCCGACTATGTATTGATGAGCTACGGTACCGGCGCAATCATGGCGGTTCCTGCCCATGATGAAAGAGACTGGGAGTTCGCAAAGAAATTCAACATGCCGATCATTCAGGTTGTAGAAAGCTCCGAAGGTCCGGTGGATGTAAACGAGGCTGCTTTTGTAGACGTTGCAACCGGAAAGCTGGTAAACTCCGGTTTCTTAAACGGCATGGAAGTAGCGGAAGCGAAAAAGGCGATCATCGAATATCTCGAAAAAGAAAACATTGGCACACAGAAAACGAACTACAAGCTGCGTGACTGGGTATTTTCCAGACAGCGTTACTGGGGCGAGCCGATCCCGATCGTTCACTGTGATAAGTGTGGCTATGTGCCGCTTCCGGAAGATCAGCTTCCACTGGAGCTGCCCGATGTAGAAAGCTATATGCCCACTGATAACGGCGAATCTCCGTTAGCTGCCATGAGAAGCTGGGTAGAGACAACCTGTCCTTGCTGCGGAGGTCCTGCGGAGAGGGAAACCGATACCATGCCTCAGTGGGCTGGTTCTTCCTGGTACTTCCTGCGTTATACCGATCCCCACAATACGGAAGCACTGGCAAGCCCGGAAGCTCTCAAATACTGGATGCCGGTTGACTGGTACAACGGCGGCATGGAGCATACCACCCTGCATCTTCTGTATTCCAGATTCTGGCATCGTTTCCTGTATGACGAAAAGGTTGTTCCCTGTCCGGAGCCTTACCAGAAGAGAACCTCTCACGGCATGATCCTGGGAGAAAACGGCGAGAAGATGAGTAAGTCCCGCGGCAACGTGGTAAACCCGGATGATATTGTCAACGAGTTCGGTGCAGATACCCTGCGTACCTATGAAATGTTCATCGGCGCATTCGAACTGAGCGCTGCCTGGAGCAATGAAGGCGTAAAAGGCTGCAGAAGATTCCTGGAGCGTGTCTGGAAGCTGCAGGAGATTGTAACCGATGAAGCCGGCTATTCCAAGGAGCTGGAAACCAGGATGCATCAGACGATCAAGAAGGTTTCTTCCGACTTCGAGACCTTAAAGTATAACACTGCAATCGCTGCGATGATGTCTCTGATCAATGATTTCTACAAGGCTGGCAAGGTAACCAGAGATGAGTTTAAAACTCTGCTGATTCTGTTAAACCCTGTAGCGCCCCATATGACAGAGGAGCTGTGGCAAATCATGAACTATGGCGGACGTCTGTATCAGACCAGCTGGCCGACTTATGAAGAAGCAAAGACGGTAGAGTCTGAAGTGGAAATCGCAGTTCAGGTAAACGGCAAGGTTCGTGCGACCATTAAGATCGCTGCAGATATCTCCAAAGAGGATGCGATTGCAGCAGGTAAAGCTGCAGTAGCAGACAAGCTGACCGGTCAGATCGTCAAGGAAATCTATGTTCCCGGACGTCTGGTAAATATCGTTCAGAAGGGCTGACCGCGATTGCCTGCTGAAGCGGACAGGCACTGCTGAAAAATAGCAGATGTGCGCTGCACCGATCGGTTGTGTTAAAAATAGAATTCCCGACAGATGTGGATGAAAAGGATTCATATCTATCGGGAATTTTTGTTTTATAGGAAAGAAAAGACTTCTGGGCGGGATTGGGATTGCACTGCATCAGGATCGTGCTGCGTTTTAGCCAAATTGTGCCGTTTTTGCGTCGCTGCAGCTAAAATGCCTCGTGCAGAACACATTTTTTCCATTTTTTAAACACACTTTTCTCACAGAATCCTCCTGAAATGAACACATAATTCCGATAAACTTAAGAAAGTGTAAAATTTGAAAGGGAGGATCTCACTATGATTGAGATTTCGCATCTGGTCAAAAAATATGGCGATCACTATGCGGTCAAGGATCTGAATGTCCGGATTGAAGAAGGACAGATCTACGGATTCTTAGGACCAAACGGAGCCGGAAAATCGACCACCATGAATATGATTACAGGATATCTGGCACCGACTGCCGGAACCGTAAAGGTGGACGGCTTTGACATCGTCAAAGAGCCGGAAAAGGCAAAGGAACATATCGGTTATCTGCCGGAAATTCCGCCGCTGTACAGTGAGATGACCGTTGAGGAATATCTGAAATTTGCAGCAGAATTAAAGCGCATTCCGGGAAAGGAAAGAGCAGCGCAGATCGAAAAGGCGATCAAAACCGCGCAGCTGGAGGATGTCCGGAAGCGTTTGATTAACAACCTTTCCAAAGGTTATAAACAAAGAGTCGGTCTGGCACAGGCAGTGCTCGGTGATCCTGAGACGATTATTCTGGATGAGCCGACTGTCGGCCTGGATCCGAGACAGATGATCGAGATGCGTGAGCTGATCCGCAGTCTCAAAAAAGACCATACAATTATTTTGAGTTCGCATATTCTGTCCGAAGTCAGTGCAGTGTGTGACCAGATCCTGATTATTTCCAAGGGTGAGCTGGTTGCAAGCGATACGCCGGACGGACTGCAGGCAAAGCTAAAGGGCGCAGGCGAGCTGGAGCTTTGCGTAAAGGGAACTGCAGCGCAGTTAAAAACGCTTTTGTCAAATCTGGACGGCGTAGAAAGCTTTACGACGACAGAAGCAGAAGACGGAACCGTGCTCGCACAGGTTTCGGAGAAGGCGGACTGCGATATCCGCGAGCCGCTGTTTTATGAGCTGGCAGAGAATCGGATGCCCCTGCTTGGCATGGAGAAAAAGACGGGATCGCTGGAGGATATCTTCCTGCAGCTGACCGATAAGCCCGAGGAGGAGACGAAACAATGACAGCGATTTATAAAAGAGAATTAAAAACTTTCTTTACGACGGTAACAGGCTGGCTGTTTATCGCAGCACATATCTGCCTTGCCGGACTTTACTTTTTTGCAATCAATCTGCTGTCCGGCTACAGCAATGTCGGACAGAGCTTTTCCAGTATCCTGTTTTTGCTGCTGTTATCGACACCGATTCTGTCCATGCGTATGCTGGCAGAGGAGCGTAAGCAGAAAACGGATCAGTTGATTTTGACTTCTCCGGTTTCGATCGGAGGAATCGTAGTGGGCAAATACCTTGCGATGGTGACCGTCTTTACCATTCCGGTTGCGGTGATGGCGCTGTTCCCGCTGATTTTAAGCCGCTACGGAACCGTTCCGATGGGCGAAAGCTATACGGCGCTGCTGGCTTATTATCTGTTTGGTCTGACCTGCCTTGCGATTGGCCTGTTTATTTCCTCAATCACAGAAAGTCAGATCATCGCAGCGGTGCTTTCCTTTGCCCTTTTATTTGTCGGCTACATGATGTCCTCCATTACCGGACTGATTTCCCAAACCGGCAATCTGCTGACAAAAATTTTAAACGCTTACAACTTCACCGACCGTCTGGACGCTATGGTGGAGGGAACGCTGAATCTGAAATCCGTCCTGTATTTTGTAACCCTGATCGTCGTATTTTTATTCTTAACGGTTCAGTCGATCCAGAAGAGAAGATATCAGGTTTCGGTAAAAACGCTGCAAATCGGCGCTTACAGCAGCGGTATGATCGCCCTTGTCGTAGCGATTGCGGTGTTCTTAAACCTCGGATTTTCCGCCCTGCCGGATCGCTATACGAAGATTGATGTAACGAGCCAGAAGCTGTATACGCTGACACAGACGACGAAAAATCTCGTCAAAAACCTGTCTGAGGATGTGACGATTTATGTCATCAATTCGGAAAGCAGCCAGGATGAAACGCTGCAGCAGACGCTGAACAGCTATGCAGAGCTTTCCGATCACATCAAGCTGGTTTACAAGGATCCTGTCGTTTCCCCTGATTTTTATAAGGATTATACCGACAGCATTTCCGTAAACTCCATGATCGTGGAATCCGCACAGCGATTTAAGGTAATCAATTACAACAATATTTACGAATATGACTACAGCAACTATTCCAGCTCTGTCAGCGGCTACGATGCAGAAGGACAGCTGACAAGCGCGATCGCCTATGTAACGAGCGATTCCACCTCCGTTGTTTATGAATTAAACGGTCACGGAGAAGCCAGCCTGGACAGCTCGTTTGAGAACGGCGCGAAAAAGGAAAATGTCGACCTTGCGGATATGACACTTTTGACAGAGGACGGTGTTCCGGACGATGCAAATGGAGTCCTGATCCTTTCCCCTACAAACGACTTAAACGCAGAGGATGCCAATAAGCTGATTGCATACTTAAACAACGGCGGAAAGGTTCTGATTTCCACCTCTTATATCGATAGCTTCTCTGAGGAGATGCCGAACCTGACAAAGGTGCTTTCCGAGTTCGGACTTTCCATCGGGAACGGTCTGATCGTGGAGCAGGATAATGCGAGAATGTATCAGAATCCGATCTATCTGCTGCCGAACGTTTCCTCCGACAGCCTGACGAACGGTGTTTACGGAAAGAGCTATGATTATATCATGATGCCGTATGCCCAGCCGATTCTGACGAAGGAGAAGGATGGCGTTACGCTGACCACTCTTTTGACAACTTCGGAGAAGGCGTACAGCAAGACCAATTTGAATCAGTCCTCCGACGTCAAGAAAACAGAGGACGATGCGCAGGGACCATTTACTGTCGGCGTAAAAGCGGTGAAAACACTTGCTTCCGGCGAAGAAGCACAGCTGATTTTATACAGCTCGTCCTATCTGTTCACAGAGTCGGCAAACCAGTACACGATGGATAACAACCTGACGCTGTTCACCAACGCGATCAGCACGATGGCAGGAGAGAGCGAAAGTATTTCCATCCCGACCAAATCAATGGCGTCCACCTATGCGACCGTGCCTACGGCATCTGCTGTCCGCTATGGAATCCTCCTGATGGGCATCCTTCCAATCGGTCTGCTGGCAGCCGGTATTATCATCTGGGCCAGAAGGAGAAAGAGATAAATGAAAAAGCAGAAAATTCAAATTTTGATTTTACTTGTATTATGTATCGTCTGCGTCGGCGGATATTTTATCATCCGGAACCATACGTTTGAAACGGAGGAAGAAACCGTATCCGTTGACGTTACGAACTTTAATAAGGACGATGTGACGGAGCTGATCCTTTCCGGCGACCACGAGGTTCATCTGGTGAAAACAGATGATACCTGGACGGAGAGCAGCCTGCCGGATGAAACCATTAAGGAATCGACAGTTAACACGCTGCTGAATGAAATCGCCAACATCACGACGACGGAAACTGTTGTGGAAGCGCCGGAGGATCTTTCCCAGTACGGACTGGAGGAGCCTTTCCGGACAATCACAGCAGTCCTTTCCGATGGAACACAGGTTGTGATTTATGCCGGAAATAAGAGCGATCTGCTTTCTGAGTATTACATCAAAGTGGAAGGCGACGACAATGTTTACCTCGTTTCCAGCAATATCGTGACGGATTTCGATAAGGACCCGGAGGACTTCATCGACGAGACGGAGACCGAAACGGCGACAGAGGAAACGGCAGATTCTGCAGACGAGACGGCAGCAACTGACGCTATAGAGGAAACGGCTGCGGCGCAGACACTGGAAAGCGCAGATGGCGAGACAGAAAGTGCGGACGCAGACGGTGAGAATGCCGGGACGGCTGGCGAAACGGAAACTGCAGAAAGCTCCGGGGACTGACGAATCACAGAAGGGTTTGTTATCTGCAAATTTTGAACCACGGAAGGTTTCCTGAAAACGCCCGGAAGGCGGGAGATTTACTCCCTCTTTCCGGGCATTTTCTTTGCCATCAGGCGGACGATCTGATTCATTTTCAGCTGTTCCTCCGGTGTTGCATATTTGCGGATCGCCATGAGAATGGAAGAAATTTCCGTGTCGGAAAAGCTGATCGATGCTTCTCGGCTTTTCTGTGCCAGCGCCATCAAAAACGGCAGTAGTTCTTTTTGCGAAAGCGAGCTGCTTTCAAAGACGAGCTTCTGTAAAAAATGCAGCTTTTCTTTTGGAATGCTCTGGACGCAGTCTTCCTTCATCCAGTTTGGTTCCGGGGTGGTGTTTGTATCACTGTTTTGTTGACTGTTCATAAAAAGACCTCCATTTAAAAAATATTTTTGGGAAAAGCGACATTTAGAGCCCATCGCGGAACGCCTCGAACATCGCCTGCTGTTCCGGTGAGAGCATGCCCTTTAAAAATGTCATGGGGTCGAAATTGTCGGGAGCAGCGCCATTTTCTGTCGGAGATGCTGATGCGGAATCGAAAGCGGACGTTGCCTGCCCGGCGGCAGTATCCGTTTCGCTGCCTGCTCTTGCAGCTGCTTTCGTATAACCGGCAGCCGGATTCGTGCCGGAACAGTCTGCATCTGCCGCAGTATCGGTGTCTACGTCGGGCGCACTTTCCCTCAACGTTTCGAACAGCTGCATCATCCCTTTCATTTCCTCGAACATCTCGAGATTTTTCTGCAGGTTGAGAAGTTCTCCAAACAGCGCTTTTTCCCGGGGAGAACAAAAGTTTTTGATCTGCTCAAACAACACGGCAAAGTCCGGCGAGGATGTGCCGGAGGTTTGATTTTTGTATGGAGGGGACGGATGCCTGGAAACATATTCCAGGGTGTAGCGCAGCTCCAGATATTTGATCCAGACCGCGAGATGGTTTTGCCCATATGGGTCAAAATATGGCAGCAGGATTTTTAAAATCTGGATATGGTTTTGGGTATAGAGCGTATCAAAGGCGATGACAGCTTCGTTTTCACAGACGTTCATTAAAAAGCTTCCTTACGGTGTTTATTCTATTCCTATGAAACAGTCAGATAGAATAGGATAACAGGAAATTGCTTTTGTCAGAGATCGTCTGTGGGACTCGAAAAATCGTTTGCATCGCGAAGGGGCATTGCCCCTGGAGGAAGCAATGCCCTTTGGGATGGGAGCCAGATGCGCTCAGATACCTATGGAATCAGCATCCACAGCCATTGCTGCATCCGCAGCCGTTATTCGTGCCGATTCCGCTGCAGCCGTTGCCGCAGCAAGCCAGAAGCAGCAGAATCCAGATCAGAGAATTACAGCCGTTGTTGCAGCCGTCGTTACAGCCACAGCCGTTGTTTGCTCCGAGTCCGTTGTTGCCGCAGCATAACAGCAGAATCAGAATGAGGCAGCAGCTGTTGCCGCCGAAAAGACCGCCGTTCTGACAGGTATTGCCGCATCCGCAGTTGGTAGCTGATAAATCACTCATGGTTATGAGCCTCCGAATGGATAGTTATGGTTTAAGATATGACTGCACGTTTGTCCAGGTTTCTTACGTGGAAGGAAAATTTTTGAAACACTTTTCCTATCATTTGCTGGTGTACTGGAGCCCGGCGAGAGGCTCGGCTTTTTGCTGCCTTCCATAAAATGCAGCACACCTCTTCCCCCATCCTTCCATATCCTAAAAGAAAAAGGATGCGTATGCCTTGAACAGGGTAAAGAGAGTTGTCCACGCGACCGCGGCAGAGGTAAACGGGCTTTCCGGAAAAGGTGTGACGGCAGCGGTGCTGGACACCGGGATCGCGCTGCATCCGGATCTTTCCGGGAGAATCGCAGGATTTGCAGACTTTGTCGGCGGACAGAAGCAGCCGTATGACGACAGCGGGCATGGAACCCATGTGGCAGGCTGCCTGTGCGGAAACGGAAAATGCTCCAACGGTCTGTATGCCGGAATTGCGCCAGGCTGCCGTCTGGTAGTATGCAAGGTGCTGGACGAACGTGGGGACGGAAACGTTGCCGCCATGATAGAAGGCATCCGGTATGTGCTGGACACACGCCGGATTTATCATACGAGAATTTTGAATATTTCCGTCGGGATCGGCTCGATCCGGGAAGCTGCGCTCGAGCAGGAGCTGCTTTCTTGGATTGCAAAAGCATGGAATGCAGGGCTGTTCGTCGCAGTGGCTGCCGGAAACAACGGACCTGCCCCGGATTCTGTCTCTGCGATGGGTCTGCAGGCGCATGTCGTATCGGTCGGATGTCATGATGGAAGGCAGACCCCGGGACACAAAAATGCCTGCGCCGCTTATTCCGGGAGAGGTCCTGCAAACGGCAGGGTGAAAAAACCGGATCTGGTGGCGCCGGGAAGCGGCATCATTTCCTGCAATGCCTGGTATCGGAAAAATCATTTCTGCTCGGTAAATCATCCGTATACGGCAAAGAACGGGACCTCGATGGCAGTTCCGGCAGTCAGCGCGGCAGCAGCACTTTTGTGGGAAAAGGAGCCGCATCTGACAAACGAACAGGTACGGGAACGGCTGCTATACCATGCGCAGGATCTGGGAGAAAACTGGGGGATGCAGGGCTGGGGAATGCTTCATGTAGGCAGAGCGTTAAAGGGATAAATTTTTTGTTTCAGAAGGATTGACAAAAATTGGATGATTGTATACAATGATACCTGAATTACAGAACACACTGCTTGGAAGAAAGCGGCGAGCAAACGAAGGAGAAGGAATCATGAACAATACATTTACTAACCGTCCGGTCACCATGAATGAGAACAAGAACCTGCTCGAGATCGAAGAGCATATGTACATTCTGGATGACGTGAAGAAGCCGAATGTTTTCCGGAATATGTTCCCTTATTCGGAAATTCCGAAGATTCCGTTCAATGACCGTACCGTTCCGCACGATATGCCAAAGGACATCTGGATTACCGATACGACGTTCCGTGACGGTCAGCAGTCACGTGCCCCTTATTCCACCGAGCAGATTGTAACGATTTATGACTATCTGCACCGACTGGGCGGAGAAAATGGTCTGATCCGCGCCAGCGAATTTTTCCTTTACAGTAAAAAAGATCGGGATGCAGTGTATAAATGTCTGGAAAAAGGATATAAATTTCCCGAAATTACCAGCTGGATTCGCGCGAGCAAGGAGGACTTCAAGCTGGTGAAAGAGATCGGCATGAAGGAAACCGGTATTCTGGTCAGCTGTTCCGATTATCACATTTTCATGAAATTGAAAATGACCCGCAAACAGGCAATGGAGCATTACCTGAGCGTCATCAAGGAGTGCCTGGAAGAGGGAATCAGTCCCAGATGCCATCTGGAGGATATCACGCGGGCCGATATTTACGGATATGTTGTTCCGTTTTGCCTGGAGCTGATGAAGCTGATGAAGGAATATCAGATTCCGATCAAAATCCGTGCCTGCGATACGATGGGCTACGGCGTCAACTATCCGGGTGCCGTTATCCCGAGAAGCGTACAGGGAATCATCTATGCGCTGCACACGCACGCGGGTGTTCCCCACGAGCTGTTGGAATGGCACGGACACAACGATTTCTATAAGGCAGTTGTCAATTCCTCGACGGCATGGCTGTATGGCTGCTCCGGTGTCAACACCTCGCTGTTCGGTATCGGCGAACGTACCGGTAATACGCCTCTGGAAGCGATGGTATTCGAATATGCACAGCTGCGCGGCACGTTAAACGGCATGGACACCAGGGTGATCACCGAGCTGGCAGAATACTACGAAAAAGAAATCGGCTACCACATCCCGCCCAGGACGCCGTTTGTCGGTAAGAACTTCAATGTCACAAGAGCGGGTATCCATGCAGACGGTCTGCTGAAAAACGAAGAGATTTACAACATTTTTGATACAGAAAAGTTTTTAAACCGTCCGGTTCTGTGTGCCGTATCGAACACCTCCGGCCTTGCCGGAATCGCACACTGGATCAATACTTACTTCCATTTACCGGAGGAAAAGAAGCTGGATAAAAACTGCGAGCTGGTTCACGAGGTCAAGAAATGGGTGGACGCCGAATACGAAAGCGGCCGTGTTACCGTTCTGACCGATGAAGAGCTGTTGAAGGTAATCGATGATGCCAGCAAGAAACTGGGGATTTTATTGGTATGAGTCAATACGAAAAAGAAGAAAGCTCCGACCGATATTCGCTGAGGGGAAAGGTTTTTCATCAGCTGCGGGAGGATATTTTAAGCGGACATTATAAAGAACACGAGGAACTGCGGGAAATGGCGATCAGCGAAGAGATGGGCGTTTCCCGCACGCCCGTCCGGGAAGCGCTGCGCCAGCTGGAACTGGAAGGTCTGGTCAGCATTATCCCAAACAAGGGGGCATATGTGACCGGCATCACCAGAAAGGACGTGGAGGATATTTATGCGATCCGTTCTTTGCTGGAAGGGCTTTGTGCCCGTTGGGCAACCGCGTATATTACAGAAAAACAGCTGGATGCGCTGGAAGAAAATATTTACCTGTCAGAATTTCACGCCAGCAAGGGACATGCCCAGAAGCTGACGGAGTTGGACGATCAGTTCCACGATATTTTATATGAAGCATGCTCAAGCAAAATGCTGGAGCATCAGCTGAGGGATTTCCATGAATATGTGCGGAGAATGCGCAAGCAGAACCTTTCCGGCAGTGAAAGAGGACTGGAAGCTGTGCTCGAGCACAAACAGATCATGGAGGCGATCTGCCGGAAGGATGCCGACCGCGCACAGGAGCTGGCAGCCTTGCATATGCGTAATGCTTATGATAATATGATTAAAAACGGGCTTTTGGATGCCTATGAAGAAAAGGAGAGAATCGATGGCTAAGATTCAGATGACAACGCCGCTGGTGGAGATGGATGGCGATGAAATGACCAGAATCCTCTGGCAGCTGATCAAGGATGAGCTTCTGCTTCCTTATATTGACTTGAAGACAGAGTATTATGACCTCGGTCTGGAGCATCGCAACGAAACAGATGATCAGGTGACGATTGACAGCGCCAATGCAACCTTAAAATACGGCGTTGCAGTCAAATGTGCAACAATCACACCCAACGCAGCGAGAATGGAAGAGTATCATTTAAAGAAGATGTGGAAGAGCCCCAACGGCACGATTCGCTCCATTCTGGACGGCACCGTGTTCCGTGCACCGATTCTGGTAAAGGGCATCCGTCCCTGCGTCCGCAACTGGGAAAAGCCCATCACGCTGGCACGTCACGCTTACGGTGATGTATACAAAAATACCGAAATCCGCGTAGAAGGTCCCGGCAAGGCAGAACTGGTGTTCACGGCGGCGGACGGTACAGAAACCCGCGAGCTGATCCACGATTTTACCGGTGCAGGTGTCTTACAGGGCATGCACAATACGGATAAGTCTATCACGAGCTTTGCCCGCGCTTGCTTTAATTACGCAGTAGATACGAAGCAGGATCTGTGGTTTGCGACCAAGGATACAATTTCCAAAAAATATGACCATACCTTTAAGGATATTTTCCAGGAAATCTACGAAAACGAATATCAGGAGAAGTTCAAAGAGCTCGGTATCGAATATTTCTACACCCTGATCGACGACGCGGTAGCGCGCGTCATGAAAGCAAAGGGTGGCTTCATCTGGGCATGCAAAAACTATGACGGCGACGTTATGAGCGATATGGTAAGCTCTGCCTTTGGTTCTCTTGCAATGATGACCTCCGTTTTGGTTTCTCCTGCAGGCGTTTATGAATATGAAGCTGCGCATGGAACCGTTCAGAGACATTATTACAAGCACTTAAAGGGTGAGGAAACCTCTACGAACTCCGTTGCGACGATCTTTGCATGGACAGGCGCACTCAGAAAACGCGGCGAGCTGGACAGGCTTCCGGAGCTGTGCGCATTTGCGGACAAGCTGGAAAAAGCAACACTGGATACGATCGAAAGCGGCAGGATGACAAAGGACCTGGCACTGATTACAGAGCTGACGGATGTCACGGTATTGAACAGCCAGGACTTTATCAAAGCGATCCGGAAAACTATGGAGAAATAAGAGAGGTTCTAAAGCTTGATTAAGAAATTGATTAACAGTAAGCTCGGACAGCAGATCATCAAATTCGGCGCGGTGGGTTTTTTATGTTTCTTCATTGAATACGTGCTGTTGATTCTGTTTAAGGAGCTGCTCGGATGGCCGGTTATCGCAGCCAACACCCTTGCCTTTACCGTATCGGCAATCGTCAATTATATTCTGAGCATTCTTTTTGTATTCGATACGGACAAAAAAGCAAACCAGGGCAAGCAGTTCGCCGTCTTTTTCATTTTTGCAGTCGGCGGTCTGATCTTAAACAATGTCGTCTTAAAGCTCGGCACGATGGTTCTCGACCCGTTCTGGAGCCGTTCCTACATCATCGTTAAGCCGTTTGCAACCGGCGTGGTAATGGTTTATAACTTTATCACGAGAAAGATTTTCATCGAAAAAAAGCCGGAAAAAGAAGCTGGTGCTGAAGAAAAACAATAGAATGCACGCTCCGCGAGCATTCTATTGTCATGAATAATAAATAAAAGAGCCGAAGATTCCTGAAAATCAGGTCCACGGCTCTTTTTTTATTTCCGTATAATTCAAAGGTTTTATACACTGCAGGCGAAAGATCGCGGAGACATTCTACTCGCTCAGCTGTTCCCATTCCTCCATCAGCTCCATGAGCTTGTCTGCAATTTCATCCTTTTCGCGGGAGAGCTTCTGCAATGCGGCAACGTCGGTTGCGATTTTGGGATCGCTCATTTCGAGGTCGATCTGTTTATCCCGCTCTTCGAGGGAAGCAATCTGCTCTTCGCATTTTTTCAGGGCATTTTCCTTTTTGCGGCGCTGGGCTTCCTTTTCCTTTTGTGCCTGCCAGGAAAGCTTTGAGGCAGAGCTTTCTGTGGAAGCTGCAGAGGCAGCAGACGTAGCTAAAGTGCCGAAGGCTGCGGACTCTGTAGAAGCGCCCTGTTGGGATTTCTTCTCCAGGTAATAATCATAATTGCCCAGATATTGGTGCAGCGTGCCGCCGGAAAGCTCCAGAATGCGGTGCGCAGTACGGTTGATAAAGTAACGGTCGTGGGAAACATATAAAACCGTTCCGTTGTAGCTGTTTAACGCATCCTCCAGAATTTCCTTGGAGGCGATGTCCAGATGGTTCGTCGGCTCGTCGAGGATCAGGAAGTTCGATTCGGAAAGCATGAGCTTTGCGAGGGAAACACGTCCGCGCTCGCCGCCGGAAAGGTCTTTGATCCGTTTGAATACATCGTCTCCGGTAAACAAAAACGCAGCCAGCGTATTGCGGATTTCCGTGTTGTTCAGGGATGGATATTCGTCCGAAATTTCTTCAAACAGCGTTTTATCGGGATGCAGGACGTGATGCTCCTGATCGTAGTAGCCGATCTGCACCTTACTGCCGAGTCGGATGGTTCCGGCGTCCGGTTCCACCAGCTCGTTGATAAGTTTTAAAATCGTCGTCTTTCCGGTTCCGTTGTCGCCGATGATCGCGACGTGCTCGCCGCGCTTTAACGCAAAGGAAAGATCGGAAAACAGCGTGTTGCGGTCAAAGGTTTTTGCCAGATGCTCGACGGTTAAAACGTCGTTTCCGCTTTCGATGCGGGGGGTCAGCTGTAGGTGCATATCGGAACGCACCTCAGTTGGCTTATCCAGCACTTCGATTTTGGCAAGCATTTTTTCCCGGCTTTCGGCACGCTTGATCGACTTTTCCCGGTTAAAGGATTTTAACTTTGTGATGACCTCTTCCTGATGCTTGATTTCTGCCTGCTGGTTTAAATAAGCGTTTCGCTGTGCCTGACGCAGCTGTTCTTTTTTGGCGGCGTAATCGGAATAGTTGCCAGAAAAAACGGTCACCTTCGTGTTGTCGATTTCGATGATCTTCGAAGCGATCCGGTCGAGAAAATACCGGTCGTGGGAGACGATTAAAACGCTTCCCTTATAGTTGAGCAGATAGGTTTCGAGCCAGGAAATCGAGGACATGTCCAGGTGGTTGGTGGGCTCGTCGAGGATGATCAGGTCAGGCTTCTGCAACAGAAGTTTGCCGAGTGCAACGCGGGTTTTCTGACCACCGGAGAGCGTGGAAACCGGTTTCTGAAACTCGTCCTCGGTAAAGCCAAGGCCCTTTAAAACGCCGGTCAGTTCGCTTTTGTAGGCGTAGCCGTTTTCCATTTCGAAACGGTGCGTCAGATCTGCATATTTCTGCATCAGGTCCTCTAATGCGTCGCCGGAAAGCTGCTTCATGGAAAGCTCCGCCTGGCGGATCTGATTTTCGAGATCGAGCAGATGCTGCTTGACGGAGAGCAGTTCCTCATAAATTGTATTGTCGCTGTTGACGGCGCTGTCCTGCGCCAGATAACCGAAGGTCTTGTCCTTTGCAAAGGCGACTACGCCGCCGTCGGGCTCGAGCTGTCCGACGATGATGCGCAGCAGGGTTGTCTTGCCTGCACCATTTAAGCCGACAATTGCAGCTTTTTCATAATCTTCTATATGAAAAGAACAGTTTTTTAAAACCTGTTTTTCCAGAAATGCTTTTTCGATATTCTGACAGGAAAGTATCATGATGGTTCTCCTTCTTTATACTATGTAACAGTTTACCTGTGTGCAAATAACGTGTCAAGTCCAATCGGACGGTAGGAGTACGCATTGACATTTTTTTAACGCAGGGTATAATAGAATGGAAGTAAATGTTCAGTAGGTCTGCGCATTTACTGCGCTGACCGTAAGAAACCTTAGACTAGAAGGCAAAAATCCTATCGGCATAGCCGATTTGGAATGGATTTTTGCGCGTAACTGTGAGGTTACTGAACAGTTACGAATGGAAAACAGTATCTGACAGCGGACGAAGGAGGCATACGAAGTGGCAGAGAAGGAAATTTCACAGGCTGTAATCGGCAGGCTTCCCAGATATTTCCGCTTTCTGGGAGAATTAAAAGACGAAGGTGTGGAACGGATTTCCTCACAGGAGCTGTCCGGCATCATGAATGTGACGGCATCTCAGATCCGACAGGATTTCAACAACTTTGGCGGATTCGGGCAGCAGGGCTACGGCTACAACGTCGAATATCTGTATCAGGAAATCGGCAGGATTCTGGGGTTGGACAAAACCCACCACCTGATTATTGTAGGGGCAGGCAACCTCGGACAGGCGCTTGCCAATTATATGAATTTTGAACGGCGCGGCTTTATTTTCACCGGGGTCTTTGATAATAATCCGGCGTTGTACGGGCGTAAAATCCGAGGCATCGAGGTACGTCCGATGGAAGAGGTAGCGGATTTTGTTGAGCAGAACAATGTAGATATCGCAGTTTTGACGATTCCCAAAAACAGCGCGGAGGAAGTCGCAGAACGTCTCGTTTCCGTCGGGATCAAGGCGATCTGGAATTTTGCACATGTGGATTTGAAGGTTTCAAAAGAAGTGCAGGTTGAGAACGTCCATCTGTCCGACAGCCTGATGAAGCTATCTTATATGCTTGAGCGTTACGAAAAGGAGAGCAGGAAAACGAATGAATAAATGCGTTTTGCCAGCGTCGGGCTCTGGCCATCCAGTTGTCTGCTGGCTTTTAACTGCGGCAGAAATGAAACGCTGCGACAGCAATACTTCTGAGATTTTCGGTGTCCCGTCCGTCGTTTTGATGGAACGGGCTGCGCTTTCCTGTGTTGATGTGATTGTGTCACGTCAAAAAAAGCTGGAAGAGCAGGCAGGGCAGCTTGGCTTACATCCAAAACGGCGCGTCCTGATTGCAGCGGGCGGAGGCAATAACGGGGCGGATGGTATCGCAATTGGCAGACTTCTTTTGCAGGAGGGATATGATGTTTCCTTTTATCTGACGTCCAGTGAAGAAAAAGCGGGCGAACTTTTAAAGCTGCAGCTGCATGCGGCAAAGGCTTACGGCGCCGTTATCTGTGACACAATCCCGGATGGAGAATATGATATTATTGTAGATGCTTTGTTTGGAATCGGTCTGTGCCGTCCGGCAGAAGGAATTTATCGGGAAACAATCGAATGGATCAACGCGCAGGATGCCTTTGTGCTTGCGGTGGATCTTCCCTCCGGAATCGAAACGGATACCGGGGCGGTGCTTGGCTGCGCTGTCCGGGCAGACGTGACAGTCACGTTCGGCTTCTGGAAGCGCGGGCTTTTGTTCTATCCGGGCTGCAACTATACCGGAAAAGTGATCTGCACACAGATCGGCATCACTGAGGATGGATTTTTGGATCAGACGCCGGAAGCCTTTACATTTACTGCACCGGTGGCAGAGCTGCTTCCGGCACGCCCTGAGGATGGAAATAAGGGCACGTTTGGAAAAGTGCTGCTGCTTGCAGGCAGTGAAGCTATGGCGGGAGCGGCGATTCTGTGCGGTCGGAGTGCGTTTTATGCAGGAAGCGGCATGGTAAAGCTTTCCTGCCCGACATTGATACATCCGGTGATTCAGACGGCGCTTCCGGAGGCAATGACCGCAGATTCTGTGGAAGCATCCGCCAGCTGGGCGGATGTGATCGGCGCAGGTCCCGGGCTATCCTTATCTGATCGCGCCCGGAAAGAGCTTTTGTTTGTGCTGCAGCAGACCTTGCAGCCGCTTGTGCTGGATGCGGACGCAATCAATCTTATTGCAAAGGACGAAGCACTTTTACAGGAGCTGATTGAACACCAGCAGAATCCGGCGACGCGCCGGAAGCTGATTTTAACGCCGCATCCCGGGGAGCTTGCCCGGCTGGAGGGCTGCGCGATTGAAGAAATTTTAAAACAGCCCGTGTTCTATGCAAAAAAGTGGGCGAATCGTTTGCAGGCAGCTGTTCTGTGTAAGGGTGCGAGAAGCATTGCAGCTTCGCCGGACGGCAGCATTTATATCAATCGCAGCGGCAACAGCGGCATGGCGGTGGCCGGGAGCGGGGACGTACTGACCGGAATTGTTACGGCGCTGCTTTCTACGATCGACGATCCGTTCTGGGCGCTGTGTATCGGCGTCTATCTGCACGGTCTGGCAGGCGACTTGGCAGCCCATACAAAGGGCGAATACAGTATGACCTCCAATGATATCGCGGAAGCGGTCTGGGCGGTACTTGTGAAGCAGGAGAAAAATTATGTGTGAGGAAATGATCAAAAATCCATATAGAAGAGTGTGGGCTTGCGTAAATCTGGACGCGCTGCACGACAATCTGCGCCAGATTGCAGCCTGTCGGAAAAATGATGCCGGAATCATCGCGGTCATCAAAGCGGACGGTTACGGACACGGCGCGGTGATGCTGGCGCGGGAAATGGATGAAATCCCGGAAGTCATCGGCTACGCAGTGGCAACGGAGGAAGAGGCAGTATTGCTGGCAGATGCCGGAATCAAAAAGCCCGCGATGGTGCTCGGCTATACCTTTCCGGAGGCTTATGAGGAAATGGCACTTCGGGGTGTCCATGCGACGGTTTTCACCGATCAGATGCTGGAGGATATGAACCGTGCTGCCCAAAAAGCTGGCAAAAAAATGCATGTTCACATCGCGGTAGACACCGGTATGTCGAGAATCGGCATCCGCCCGGACGATGAGGGACTTTCCTTTGTCGCACGCGCGATGCAGTGTCCGAATCTTTCAATTGAGGGGATTTTTACCCATTTTGCGACAGCGGATGAAGCAGATAAATCCAGAACGAATGTGCAGTATGAAAAATTTTCGAGCTTTACCGATCGTGTGGAAAAGGAACTTTCCCTGAAAATCCCGCTGCGGCATTGCTCCAACAGTGCATCCATCCTGGAGCTGCCCAACATGCACATGGATGCGGTGCGCGCCGGAATCATTCTCTATGGCATGTGGCCGTCAGATGAAGTCAAGCGCGACGGCATCGTGTTAGAACCGCTCCTGTCTTTAAAGAGCCGTATCGCTTATATCAAGGAGCTGGATGCAGGGCAGGAAATCAGCTACGGCGGGACGTTCTGTACAGCGAATCCTATGCGTGTGGCGACGATTCCGGTGGGTTATGCGGACGGCTATCCGCGCGGGCTTTCCAACAAGGGCGATGTTCTGATTGCCGGAAAGCGCGCAAGGATCCTGGGACGCGTCTGCATGGATCAGTTCATGGTCGACGTGACAAAGATTCCTGAGGCAAAGGTAGGGGATATCGCAACGCTCATCGGCACAGACGGCATCGAAACGATTACAATGGAAGAAATCGGCGACCGCTCCGGCAGATTTAACTACGAAACCGCGTGCTGCCTCGGAAAGCGGATTCCACGCGTCTATGAAAAAGGCGGAAAAATCGTCTGTACGCGGGATTATTTTCACGAAGAGAAACTCTTTTTTTAAAGAATGGTATACGCGCTGAGAAAGCAGCCAATACTTGTCCTGAGGTAAAAAAACAGGAAAGGAAGAAAAAAGAGTGAAGCGCGGAGATATTTATTATGCAGATTTAAGACCCGTGGTCGGATCGGAACAGGGAGGTGTCCGCCCGGTGCTGATTATCCAGAACGATATCGGCAACCGTTACAGCCCGACTGTGATCTGTGCGGCGATTACTTCCAGGATGAATAAAACAAAGCTTCCGACCCATATCGAAATTTTTTCCGGGGAATATGAAATCGAAAAGGATTCCGTAATTTTACTGGAACAGCTCCGCACAATAGATAAAAAGAGGCTGAAAGACAAAGTATGCCATCTGGATGCGCGGGTGATGAACCGCGTAAACTCTGCCTTGAAGGTCAGCCTTTCGCTGGATACATAAAGAAACCGTACAAAGCAGATGTTTTCTTGACGTTTTCCAGCCAAAATGCTATGATAAAGAACTAGAAACACGTTAGATAAAGGAGAAAAGAAATGTCCGGACATTCAAAATTTGCAAACATCAAGCATAAAAAAGAAAAAAATGACGCTGCAAAGGGAAAAATTTTCACCATTCTCGGAAGAGAAATTGCAGTTGCCGTAAAAGAGGGTGGTCCTGACCCTGCGAACAACTTCAAGCTGGCACAGGTCGTTGCAAAGGCAAAATCCAACAACATGCCTAACGACACCATTGAACGAGGAATTAAGAAGGCTGCCGGCGACGTCGGCAACGTTAATTACGAATATATTACTTACGAAGGCTATGGCCCCGGCGGAATCGCAATCATCGTCGATGCCCTGACCGATAACAAGAACCGTACCGCTGCCAACGTCAGAAGCGCGTTCACAAAGGGCAACGGCAACATTGGCACACCTGGCTGTGTATCCTTTATGTTCGATAAGAAGGGTCAGATCATCATCGATAAAGAAGAATGTGATATGGAAGCAGACGATCTGATGATGACCGCCCTGGATGCAGGCGCAGAGGATTTCAGCGAGGAAGAGGACAGCTTCGAAATCCTGACCGATCCTGATACTTTTGAAGAAGTGCGCGAAGCGCTGGAGAAGGCAGGTATTCCGATGGCATCCGCAGATGTTACCATGATTCCTCAGAACTATGTCAAGGTAACAGACGAGACTGCATTAAAGGGACTGCAGCGTACCCTGGATCTGCTGGACGAGGATGACGACGTTCAGGCAGTATATCACAACTGGGACGAAGAATAAAACGGACAAAAGACCGGATTTTTGTCGGAAAGACAAAGAGGTAAGAGGATACTATGGCATACGCAAAGGAAACGATCTGCATACAGTCTGGCTGGAAGCCGAAGAACGGAGAACCGAGAGTGCTCCCGATTTATCAGAGTACGACGTTTAAATATGAATCCTCTGAGCAGATGGGCAGACTTTTTGATCTGGAGGAATCCGGATATTTTTACAGCCGTCTGGCAAATCCGACCAACGACTGTGTCGCACAGAAAATCTGTGAACTGGAGGGCGGCGCAGCAGCGATGCTGACCGGTTCCGGACAGGCGGCAAACTACTATGCCGTTTTCAATATCTGCGAGGCGGGCGACCATGTCGTATTATCGTCCACCGTATACGGCGGAACCTTCAATCTGCTGGCGGTTACCATGAAAAAAATGGGCGTATCCTGTACTGTCGTAGACCCGGATGCGGATTACGATACGATCTGCAAGGCGTTCCAGCCCAATACCAAATGCGTCATGGCGGAATCCCTGGCAAATCCTGCGCTGGTTGTGCTGGATTTTGAAAAATTCGCCCGTGCAGCACATGCGCATCATGTGCCGTTAATCGTTGACAACACGTTCCCTACCCCGATCAACTGCAATCCGTTCAAATGGGGTGTCGATATCGTAACGCATTCCACCACCAAATATATGGACGGTCATGCGATGGCACTGGGCGGTGCGATCGTGGATTCCGGCAATTTCGACTGGTCTGCATACCCGGATAAGTTTCCGGGACTCTGCGCACCGGATGAATCCTATCACGGTGTAGTTTATACCGAAAAATTCGGCAAGGCAGCATACATAACCAAGGCAACCTCCCAGCTGATGCGCGATCTCGGCGCGGTCCAGTCTCCTCAGAACGCGTTTCTGCTGAATGTCGGTCTGGAGACGCTGCCGCTTCGGATGGAACGCCACTGCTACAATGCGCAGAAGGTTGCGGAATTTCTGGAAGCGAACGAGAAGGTTGCATGGGTCAACTACCCCGGCTTAAAGAGCAGCAAATATTATGAGCTGGCACAGAAATACATGCCGAACGGCACCTGCGGCGTCATTTCCTTTGGCTTAAAAGGCGGACGCAAGGCGGCGGAAGAAATGATGGATAAGTTAAAGCTTGCAGCTATTGTTACCCATGTGGCGGATTCCCGCACCAGCATTCTGCATCCTGCCAGCCATACGCACCGTCAGATGAACGATGAGCAGTTAAAAGAGGCCGGCGTAGCGCCCGATCTGATCCGTCTTTCCGTCGGTATTGAAAATGTAAACGATATCATCGCGGATCTGGAACAGGCACTCTAAAATCCTCGTATTGCGTTTTGATCCTATGGGAAAGAGTTTTTTTGCACAGTGAGGGCGAAGCATGAGTTGGGGGAAAAAGAAGAAACACGCTTCACAGAATACCATACCGGCAGCTGAGTTCAGGCAGGAGGGGGAGTCTGCGCTTTTTGAGAAAGCGCCAAAGGAACCACCAAAGCCTGCGCCGGGAGAATATCTGGATAACCCGCTTCCCGTTCCCAAACGGCATGTCCGCAAAGAAATGAATTACGCTTTTGAACCGTCGCCGGATCTTATGTTTTATGAAATTCCGGTTGCGGATAACGATGATTTTGATGTATAAAATAAATCACTCCTGCACATCCTTTTTGAAAAAGAAATGCGGGAGTGATTTTTTATGGGAAAAAAAGAAGAACAGGAAATGCACCGGGACGAGCGAATCGAGCAGACCGGTCAGTTAACGCTTACAGATAATAAGGAAGAAACCTCGATCCATCTGCTGACGATCATCGGGGAAATTGAGGGGCATGACAACCTCGGAAGCAGCTCCAAAACGACAAAATATGAACATATTCTGCCGCAGCTGGCGGCGATAGAGGACAGTAAGAATATTAGCGGTCTGCTTGTTTTACTAAATACGATGGGCGGCGATGTCGAAGCGGGGCTTGCGATTGCAGAGATGATCGCTTCTTTGAGCAAGCCGACCGTTTCCCTTGTGCTGGGCGGCAGTCATTCCATTGGCGTCCCGATCGCGGTGAGCACGGATTATTCCTACATTGTGCCGTCCGGGACAATGGTAATCCATCCGGTTCGCATGAACGGGACGGTGATCGGCGCACAGCAGACCTATGATTATTTTCGGCAGATTCAGGATCGGATCACCGGTTTTGTCTGCAGCCATTGCAGTGTTTCCAAGCAGCGGATGGAAGAGATGATGATCAGACAGGGGATGTTGAGCCGTGACCTCGGGACGATTCTTGTCGGAGAGCAGGCGGTGTATGAAGGGATCATTTCTTCCGTCGGCGGTATTCGCGAGGCAGTGCAGAAGCTTCATGAGCTGGCAGACGGCTATCGGGCAGGTCGGATGAAAAAGAAAAACAGCAATAGTGACAAGAAGAAAATTAAGTGATATACTAAATTGATCTAGTCTTTTTCTGCCTATGCTAATTTAAAAATCCATTTTGCAGATGTAGAAAAAAGGCAGGTCAGTTGGAGGGATGATTATGGCATCAACTGCGTCGAAAGGAAGGAAAAAGACCCCTGCGAAAACAGGCAGAGGCGGCGCAAAGGGTGGAAAACAAAAAACAACCAGAAAACCGAGTGCAGCTGAACTTCAGGCACAAAGCGCGATTACAAGCGAAATTATCCTGATCGGCGTATTAGCACTCACAATATTGCTATTTTTATGCAATTTCGGCGTGATCGGTGTCATCGGCAATCAGATCAGCCGCGTAATGTTCGGTATTTTCGGCACGATGGCATATGCACTGCCGGTACTTGCCTTTATTGCAATCGCGTTTGGCATTTCCAATCAGGGAAATCGGATCGCGTCCATGAAGCTGACGGCGGGAATCATTCTGTTTTTTCTGCTTGGTGTAGTCTGCTCGCTCCTGTTTCAGGGGGGGACGCTGTCGATGGATTATTCGATCCGGGAGCTGTATCTGGAAAGCGCCAAAAAGCGGCTGGGCGGCGGTGTCATATCCGGCTCCCTTGCCTGGGGGCTGCACCGGCTTCTTGGCATGGTCGGCACAGTACTGCTTTTGTTGGTGTTGGTGATTATCTGCACAGTTATTATCACAGAGCGTTCGTTTGTGAACGGTGTAAAGACTTCTGGCAGATATGTCTATGAGACGGCACGTTCCGATGCGCAGAGGTACCGCGAGCGCAGCGAAAGACGCCGGAAAGAGAGCGAAGAGCGCTATGAACAGCGCCGACAGGCAAACGAAAAGCGCAGCAAACGTCTTCGCCAGGAAAACGAAGAACGTTCCGAGAAACGCAGAGAAGAAGAACTCGCCCGCGAAAAAGAAAGAAAACAGCTCGCCCGCCAGAAGCAGCTTAACGCAGAGCAGCAGCGCGAAGCCAAACAACGCCGTAAGGAAGAGGCTCAGGCACGTCAGGATGCAGATCAGATCTTCCGGATGGAGAAAAAAAGCACGGGCATTATGGCGGACACGACGCTGCGCAAGGCATCTGCCGGCCGTCGCGAGGACATGCACGAAATCACCATAACAGAAAATCCCGGTCAGGTGACGGAGCAGTATACCGTCAGACCGGTAAGTGTCAACCTCGATGCAGACCGCAGGAATGAAATGTTTCCCGATGCAGCGGTTGCGAGTGGGGCAGCTGTTTTAGCGACATCACCGATCATCACAGCAGAAGAGAGCATTCCTGCGGCTGCAGCGGATGCATCCGGCTCAGCTTTCATGAGCCATGTGCGGATTCATTCCGCATATTTGAACAATGACAGTGACACAACCCCTGTACCCCAGGACAACACCGCAGAACCGGCGGATGCATTTTTATCGGGAATGCAGGACCCTGTGACCAGCCAACCGCAGGCGGATGTTTATCAGGATATGAAAGAGGTTCACTACCTGGAACCGAAACAGTCGCAGCAGACAGAAACATTTGTACCACTGGAATCTGCAGTGGAAACATCTGTGATGGAAACTTCTGCGGTGAAAACTCCTGCACCGGATATTGCCTTGTGTGAGGATACACAGCCTGCCTGTGCATCACAGAAAATTGCTCCTGTACAGGAATTGGTGCAGTCGGATTCGGACAAATTCGACGCTGTGCCGCCCAAGCTTCCATGGAATGACAACATGGACGCTGCGGAGGAGCCGACCGTGATTCCAACCCAAAACCTGCAAAGTACCGGAGTGCCGCGCCCCAAAGCTGTGCCCCCCAAAGCACCCCAGACCGCCGCAGAAGCCACTGCCGTTGGTCAGGAGCTTGCTAAAAAACAGAAAGAGCAGGAAAAGCAGGCGGCGCAACAGCCACCAAAGCCTGTCGTATACCATTATCCGCCGCTGTCGCTGCTACATAAAAGCAACAACGCCAATAATATGGACAGCGAGTGCGAGCTGAGAGAAACGGCGAAGCACCTCGAGGATACGCTGCAGACCTTCGGCGTAAAGGTCACTGTTACAGATATCAGCCAGGGACCTACCGTAACCCGGTATGAGCTGCAGCCCGATCATGGCGTAAAAGTCAGCAAGATTCTGGGTCTGGCAGACGATATCAAGCTAAACCTCGCTGCGACAGATATCCGAATTGAAGCACCGATTCCCGGCAAGGCCGCAATCGGTATCGAGGTTCCGAACAAAGAGACGATGGCAGTCGGACTGCGGGAGCTTTTGGAAACGGATGCGTTTTCGAACTTCCCATCCAAAATTGCTTTTGCAGTCGGCAAGGACATCGCCGGCAAGGTGGTCGTATCCGACATTGCAAAGATGCCGCATATGCTGATCGCAGGATCCACCGGTTCCGGGAAATCCGTCTGCATCAATACGCTGATTATGAGCATTTTATATAAGGCGAAGCCTTCGGAAGTCAAACTGATCCTCGTCGACCCCAAGGTCGTAGAGCTGAGTGTGTACAATGGCATTCCGCACCTGTTAATTCCTGTCGTAACCGATCCGAAAAAAGCGTCGGCTGCGCTGCAGTGGGGCGTTGCGGAAATGACCGACCGATATCAGAAATTTGCAGACAGCAATGTCCGCGACTTAAAAGGATATAATAAGAAGCTCGAAGAACGAAGACAAAAGGGAGAAGAGGGCATACCCAACGACCTTCCGCAGATCGTCATTATCGTGGATGAGCTTGCCGACCTGATGATGGTTGCGCCGGGAGAGGTGGAAGAAGCGATCTGCCGGCTGGCACAGCTTGCAAGAGCGGCAGGCATCCATCTGATCATTGCGACTCAGCGCCCCTCCGTCGATGTCATCACGGGACTGATTAAGGCGAACATGCCGAGCCGTGTCGCATTCGCGGTCTCCAGCGGCGTCGATTCCCGTACCATTCTGGATATGAACGGAGCAGAGAAGCTGCTCGGAAAGGGCGATATGCTCTTTTACCCACAGGGCTATTCCAAGCCTGTCCGGGTACAGGGTGCATTCGTTTCGGATAATGAAGTGTCTGATGTCGTGGATTTCTTAAAAAATCAGAACATCGGTAATGTTTACGATGCCAGCAATGAAATCGAGGAAAAGATGAAATCCATCGGAACCTCTTCGGGCAGTGCCACATCCGGCTCATCCGGACCGGAATATGATGCCTACTTTGCAGATGCGGGACGCTTTATTATCGAAAAGGACAAAGCATCGATCGGTATGCTGCAGAGAGTCTTTAAGATCGGCTTTAACCGCGCCGCCCGGCTTATGGACCAGCTGGCGGAGGTCGGTGTCGTCGGTGAAGAAGAGGGTACCAAGCCCCGTAAGGTACTGATGACCGAAACAGAGTTTGAACAGCTGGTAGAGGAAATCCTCTGATATCAGCATACAAAAGCATAGAACATGTCAAACAGAGGCAAAGGAGAATGAATAGATGAAATCAGATATCGAAATCGCACAGGAAGCTGTTTTATGGCCGATTCAGAAAGTGGCCGAGCATCTGGATATTCCGGAAGACGATCTGGAGCTTTATGGCAAATATAAAGCGAAGCTTTCCGACGAATATTTAAAATCCATCGAAGCCCGCAAAGACGGAAAACTGATTTTAGTGACAGCAATCAATCCGACCCCTGCAGGGGAGGGCAAGACAACGACCAGCGTCGGACTGGGCGAGGCATTTGCAAAAATGGGCAAAAAAGCGGTGATTGCGCTGCGTGAGCCTTCTCTTGGCCCTTGTTTTGGCATTAAGGGCGGAGCAGCCGGCGGCGGTTATGCGCAGGTCGTTCCGATGGAAGACTTAAACCTGCATTTTACCGGGGATTTTCATGCGATTACTTCTGCAAATAACCTTCTGGCGGCGCTTTTAGACAACCATATCCAGCAAGGCAATGCGCTTGGGATCGACTCAAGACAGATCTTATGGAAACGCTGCGAGGATATGAACGACCGCGTGCTGAGAAATATCGTTGTCGGCCTCGGTGCAAAAGCGGACGGCGTTGTCCGGGAAGACCATTTCGTGATCACCGTCGCTTCTGAGATTATGGCGATCCTCTGCCTGGCAGATGACATGGATGATTTAAAGGCGCGTCTGGCAAAAATCGTCGTTGCCTATAACTATCAGGGAGAGCCGGTGACCGCAGCTGATTTAAAGGCGGTTGGCGCAATGGCAGCCCTGCTGAAGGACGCGTTAAAGCCTAATCTGATCCAGACGCTCGAGCATACCCCGGCGATCGTCCACGGCGGACCCTTTGCCAATATCGCACACGGCTGTAACTCTGTCCGTGCAACAAAGGCAGCCCTGAAAATGGCGGATTATACGATCACAGAGGCCGGCTTTGGTGCAGACCTCGGCGCAGAGAAGTTTTTCGATATCAAATGCCGGATGGCTGGCTTAAAGCCGGATGCAGTCGTTTTGGTTGCAACGATCCGTGCACTCAAGTATAACGGCGGCATTGCAAAGGAAGACCTGTCTGCAGAAAATCTGGATGCGCTCAAAAAGGGCATTGTCAACTTGGAGAAGCACATCGAAAACCTGCAGCAGTTTGGCGTTCCGGTGGTTGTTACCTTAAACTCCTTCCTGACCGACACTGAGGCAGAGACGAATTTTGTACAGCAGTTCTGTGAAGAAAGGGGCTGTGAGTTCGCACTGTCCAACGTCTGGGCACAGGGCGGCGAGGGCGGCATTGCGCTTGCGGAGAAAGTATTAAAGACTCTGGAAGAAAAAGAAAGTCATTTTGCTCCGCTGTACGACGAAAATCTTCCGATCAAAGAAAAGATCGGCTGCATTGCGACAAAGATTTACGGTGCGGCTTCTGTTTCCTATACCGCAGAGGCATCCAGACAGATCAGGAAGCTCGAAGAGATGGGCTTTGGAAATCTTCCGGTCTGCATGGCAAAGACACAGTATTCCCTGTCGGATAACGCAAAGCTGTTAGGACGCCCGGAAGGCTTTACGATTACGGTTCGCGACGTGTATGTATCCGCAGGCGCCGGCTTTGTGGTTGCATTGACCGGCGCGGTGATGACGATGCCCGGACTGCCGAAGGTTCCGGCTGCCGTCAATATCGATGTGGACGAGAACGGAAAGATCACAGGGCTGTTCTGATCCGTTGCCTGAAAAATAACCGAGAGAGGACCCTACAACATGGCAAAAAGAATTGACGGAAAAGCGATTGCCACACAGATCAAGCAGGAATTAAAGGAACAGGTACAGCAGCTTGCAAAAGACAACATTACCGTAACACTGGCGGTTATTCAGGTCGGTCAGGACCCCGCATCGTGTGTCTATGTCAGAAACAAACAGCGAACCTGTGAGGAGCTTGGAATCCACAGCCTTTCCTATGAACTGGAAGAAACGACGTCGGAGGAGAAACTGCTTTCCCTGATTCAGGAATTGAACGCCCGGGAGGACGTGGACGGCATTTTGGTGCAGCTTCCCCTGCCCGGACATATCAATGAAAAAGATGTTTTAAATGCCATCGACCCTGCAAAGGACGTCGACGGCTTTCATCCTTACAATGTCGGCGCATTGAGCTGCGGGGAAGAGGGCTTTGTCCCCGGCACTCCGGCGGGCATCATTGAACTGTTAAAGCGCTCTGATATCCGGATCGACGGGAAAGAGTGCGTTGTGATCGGCAGAAGCAATATCGTCGGTAAACCGATCGCACAGCTGTTGCTTGCAGAAAACGGAACCGTTACAATCGCACATTCCCATACGGTAAATTTGAAAGAGGTGACAAAGCGTGCGGATATCCTTGTCGTTGCGATTGGCAAACGGCAGATGATTGATGCGGAATATGTCAAGCCCGGCGCAGCCGTGATCGATGTCGGCATTCACAGAGACGAAGCAAACCATCTCTGCGGCGACGTAGACTATGAAAGCGTATTCCCGGTCGCTTCTGCGATCACGCCGGTTCCTGGCGGCGTTGGCCCTATGACGATCGCCATGCTGATGAAAAATTGTATTGAAAGCAGGAGAAGACGCCTATGAAATGCCCCAGATGCGGCGCAGACATGAAAGAAGGACAGATGTACTGTGAGCATTGCGGCAGGGAAATCCAGATCGTCCCGGAGTTTGATCCGGCGCTGGAAACGAGCCTCCATAAAGCGCTTTCCGATGTTGGAACCCAGATCGCGGAGAAAGCTTCGGAGGATAGCAAACCGGAGACAGATGCAGGGCAAAGCGCTGTGCCGGAAAAGCAGCCTTCGATGAAAAACCGCAGAAAAAAACGCTGGAAGGTGTTTGCAGGTCTTTTTGCCGCAGCAGCTCTCTGCGCGGGCATGAGCCTGATTTTTTGGCATCATACCCCGGAATATCGGTATGAAAAGGCTGCTGCGCAGATGAAGGAGAAATCCTACGATTCTGCAGCAGAGCTTCTGGAGCTGTTGATCGAACAGGATCCCAGAAATGTGGAATACTTAAATGCGCTGTCTTCCTGCTACTATTTTGAAGGAAAACTGGAAGAGGCAAAGGAGCTTTGCCTGACGATCCTCGGTATGGATGCTTCCTGCGAAGACGCCTATCGTCGTTGTGTCGCTATTTATGAAAAACAAAACGACTATGCAGCGATCAATGCGCTGATGCAGAGCTGCCCGGATGTCCAGATCCAGAGCCGGTATTTAGATTATATGGCAAATCCGCCGGAATTCGACCTTCAAAGCGGGACTTACCGGGAAGCGCAGAATTTAAAGCTGATTGGCAATGCGGCAGGAACTATTTATTTTACAACAGACGGCTCGGTGCCGGATGAAAACAGTCAGGTCTATACTTCACCAATTCCATTGAAGGACGGAGGCTATGAGATAAAGGCTTTGTTTGTAAATCATTACGGAATTGCCAGCGATATCTCTTCTGCAAACTATTACATAGATATCAGCAGGCCGGATGCACCCTATGTGACACCGCTTCCCGGAAACTACGATAAACCCGTACGGATTGAGGTGGATGTACCGGATGGCTGCAGCGTTTACTATACAATGGATAAAACAGAACCGACCGCATCATCAACCCGCTACGAAGAGCCATTTTGGCTCCCGGTTGGATATTCCACCTTTAAATTTGTCATAATTGCTCCGGACGGTGTGACAGGCAGCGTAACGGAATGTAATTATACGTTGAACCTGCATCCGCTCCTGAGCATGGAAGCTGCATCCAACCAGCTGCTTTTGACGTTAAAAAATGCCGGAGTAGTGAATTCCCTGCAGGGAGATGTCCCGGATGGAGATGGCCGTAACCTCTATACTTTTAAGTATGCCCTCACGATCAACAATCATCATTATTATCTTTATCGGGAATATCACGAGTTAGATGGAGAAAGCAACGCGACCGGAAACGATTATGTGGTAAACTATATGTCCGGGGAATGCTACCGGGCAGAGAAACAGGAGGATAAGAGCTTCAAGCTGTACGCAATAGATCAGCCTGAAAACGGACAGGAATAAGTATACTGTCTGCAGACTCTTAGAATATATTGTCCGATCGGACAGAAAGGTGAGATTTATGTATCCTATTTTAGAAACGAAAAAACTCACTGCCAACATTTACTGGATGGAAGTTAAAGCAGAACGGATCGCAAAATCCTGTATGCCCGGCCAGTTTGTGATTGTGCGGACAGATGCCGACAGTGAAAGAATTCCACTGACCATTTGCGACTATAACAGAGAAAAAGGAACGATTACGATTGTATTCCAGCCGGTGGGAGCCAGCACCCATCTGATGACCTCCTTAAAGGCCGGGGATGCCTTCCACGATGTGGCAGGCCCTCTGGGATGTCCGTCCGAGCTGACAAAAGAAACAAAGGAAGCCCTGGCTGCAAAGAAAATTCTGTTCGTTGCCGGCGGCGTCGGCACAGCACCCGTTTATCCGCAGGTAAAATGGCTGCATGAGCAGGGTGTTGCAGCAGACGTTATCGTAGGCGCAAAGACGAAAGAGCTGCTGATCCTTGAGGAAGAGATGAAAGCGGTTGCAGGAAATTTATATGTGACCACCGATGACGGCTCTTATGGAAGAAGCGGCATGGTAACAAAGACCATTCAGGATCTGGTAGAGCAGGAAGGTAAGCACTATGACCTCTGCGTTGCAATCGGTCCGATGATCATGATGAAATTTGTCTGCAAGACAACAGAAGCGCTGAATATCCCGACGATCGTTTCCTTAAACCCTATCATGGTAGACGGAACCGGCATGTGCGGCGCCTGCCGTGTTACTGTAGGCGGCGAAGTGAAATTTGCCTGCGTAGACGGTCCGGAATTTGACGGACATCTGGTAAACTTTGACGAAGCGATGCAGCGTCAGCAGATCTACAAGACCCAGGAAGGCAGAGCTTATCTTGCTGCAAAGGAAAAAGACACGCATCACGGCGGATGCGGTCAGTGCGGAGGTGAAGAGTAATGGCTGATATGATGAAAAAAGTCCCGGTCAGAGAGCAGGATGCAAAAGAACGCGCATGTAATTTCGAAGAAGTATGTCTTGGCTATAATGCCGATGAAGCAGTAGCAGAAGCACAGCGCTGCTTAAACTGTAAAAATGCACACTGCGTACAGGGATGTCCGGTTTCGATCAATATCCCCGGCTTCGTGGAAAAGGTAAAAGAGGGCGATTTTGCAGCTGCTTATCAGGTTATCAGCGAATCCAGCGCACTTCCCGCTGTCTGCGGTCGTGTCTGCCCGCAGGAAAGCCAGTGTGAAGGAAAATGCATCCGTGGTATTAAGGGCGAAGCAGTGTCTATCGGCAAACTGGAGCGTTTCGTAGCGGACTGGGCAAGAGAAAACAACATCCGTCCTGTCGGCGCTGCTGAAAAGAAGGGAAAAAAGGTAGCAGTCATCGGTTCCGGCCCTGCAGGTCTGACCTGTGCAGGCGATCTGGCGAAGATGGGCTATGATGTGACCATTTTCGAGGCGCTGCATGAGGCAGGCGGTGTACTGGTATACGGTATTCCGGAATTCCGTCTTCCCAAAGAGAACGTTGTAAAGAAAGAAATCGAAAACGTACTGTCCCTCGGCGTAAAGATCGAGACAAACGTCATCGTCGGCAAATCTGTTACGATTGACGAGCTGCTCAATGAAGAGGGGTATTCTGCAGTATTCATCGGTTCCGGCGCAGGTCTTCCTAAATTTATGGGAATTCCCGGTGAGAACGCCAACGGTGTATTTTCTGCAAACGAATATCTGACCAGAAGCAACCTGATGAAAGCGTTTCAGGCGGATTCTGCTACTCCGATTATGGAGAGCAAAAAGGTGGCAGTTGTCGGCGGCGGCAACGTTGCAATGGACGCTGCAAGAACCGCACTGCGTCTCGGCGCGGAAGTGCATATCGTATACCGCAGAAGTGAAGAGGAGCTTCCCGCCCGTGTGGAAGAAGTACATCATGCAAAACAGGAAGGCATTATCTTTGATCTGCTGACGAATCCGGTCGAAATTCTGGAAGATGAAAAAGGTTGGGTAAAGGGCATGAAGTGCGTGCGCATGGAGTTGGGCGAGCCCGATGCTTCCGGCAGACGCCGTCCGGTAGAAATCCCCGGCTCTGAGTTTACCCTGGAACTGGATACTGTCATCATGGCTCTGGGTACCTCTCCGAACCCGCTGATTTCTTCTACGACAGAAGGTCTTGAAACCAACAAACGCAAATGTATCGTCGCTTCCGAAGAAAACGGTCAGACCAGCAAGGCTGCTGTTTTTGCAGGCGGAGATGCCGTTACCGGCGCAGCGACCGTTATTCTGGCGATGGGTGCCGGAAAAGCGGGTGCAAAAGGAATTGACGAATATCTGTCCGGCAAATAAGGAGGGCGTGTCCTATGCCTTGGTGTCCAAACTGTAAAACAGAATATCAGGACGACTACACCGTCTGCTCCGACTGCGGCTCTACGCTTGTAGAGTCGCTGGAACAGGCAGCAGCGGAGGAAGCGGCAGAATACAGCCGGGATGCTGCCGCTTCGTTCCCGGATGATACGGGATTTGAGACAGAGGAAATACAGGAAGCCCAGGAGGAGACGCTGCCGGAGGGAAAGGAGCTGCTGCACGATAAAACCCACCACGGCGTCTATGAGGGTGCATCCGATAAGGCGGAAAATTTTAAATCCGGCGCTTATACGCTGCTGACCGCAGGTGTTATCGGCCTCGTTGCCGTAGGTTTGCTCGCATGCGATCTGCTTCCGGTCCACCTGACGCTGTTTTCCAAAGTGGCGACCTGTCTGGTGATGGGAACGATGTTCATCGCATTTATCGTGATGGGAGCAAGTTCCTACAAATCCTACAAAAAACATGCGACGCAGGCGGTAGCAGAGAGCCAGTTAAAGGAAGAGCTGGTTAAATACTGTCAGGAACGCCTGAATCGTGATCTGATCGACCAGACTGCTTCCGTTCTTGAAACAGAAAGCGACGAAACGGCATATTTTAAACGGTCAGCCGCTATGAAACAGCTGATTTCCGAAAATTTCCTGAATCTGGACGAGGAATATCTGGATCATTTCATCGATGAAATGTATGGCCAGATCTATCCGAACGAATGAAAATACGAATTCTGACCGTCGGCAAAATCAAGGAAAAATTTTACCGGGACGCGATTGCCGAATACCAGAAGCGTCTTGGTCGTTACTGCAAGCTCGAAATCGTGGAAGTGGCGGATGAAAAGACGGACGAAAATGCCAGTCCTTCCCAGATGGAGCAGGTAAAGGAAAAAGAGGGACAGCGGCTTCTTTCCCATATCCGGGACGGAGAATACTGCATCGTGCTCGCCATTGAAGGCAAAAAGCTGGATAGCGTGGCGTTTTCCCAGCAGATTGACCGACTGATGGTGTCCGGCACAAGCACCATTGATTTCGTCATCGGCGGGTCCCTCGGACTGTACAAAGACGTCCTTTCCCGCGCGGATTTTCTCCTGAGCTTTTCTGATATGACCTTCCCGCATCAGCTCATGCGCGTCATTTTGCTGGAACAGGTCTACCGCGCGTTCCGGATTTCAAATAAAGAGCCGTATCATAAATAAGAAATCTGCCGTCAAATATGTTTCCGCACTGTCATTTTTCTCTACCGCACCTCATACAATAGGGCATGAGCAAAATCAGAAAATCACCGCAAAAACAGACAGCCATACGGGCGAAGGAGGCTTTCACAGATTCCCTGCGCCTGCCCCGGGACGTCATGCTGGGTGCGAGTATCCTGACGCTGATCGGAGATACCGAGCTTTTGGTGGAAAATTACCGGGGAATCCTGGAATATACGCAGGAGTGTATTCTTCTGCAGGGGAAGCATACCAGAATCCGGATTGAAGGGTGTTGTTTAAAAATCGTCTACTATACCAATGAAGACATGAAAATTGCCGGAAAAATTTCCGGCGTGCGGTATCTGTAGCGGAGGGAATGCCGATGATTGCCTTAATCCGGTATTGCAGGGGATATGTCAGGATCAGCGTCCGGGGTTATGCGCCGGAACGCTTCATGAATCTGTGCGCAAACCGAGCTATCGTGCTCTGGGAGCTTAACGGGCACGACGGTTTTTATACGATGTGCATCAGCCTTTCCGATTTCTTCAAAATTCGGGATATTGTCCACAAAACCAAAACAAGGGTAGCCGTTCTGGAAAAAAGAGGGCTGCCCTTTTTTCTACAGGATGTCCGGCACAGAAAAATGTTCTTGCTCGGGGTTTTTTTATGCAGTGCATTTTTAATTCTGATGTCGCAGTTCATCTGGGCGATGGAATTTGACGGCAACCAAATGATCACGGAGGAGGAGCTGAAGCGGTATCTCGAGGATGAGGGAATCCGTTACGGCACGCCGCGGCACTTTTTTTCTGCGGAAACTCTCGAAAAAGGACTTCGGGAAACCTTTGAAGAAATCACCTGGGCGTCTGTCAGCCTCCAGGGGACGAAGCTTGTTGTAAAAATTCAGGAAGACATTCTGCCGGACACTGCTCAGAAGCAGGAGCTGTCCAAATTTGAAAATGGAGCGGATCTTGTTGCGTCCTGCTCCGGCACAGTCGTTTCAATCCTGACCAGAAGCGGCATCCCGACGGTGCGGCCGGGAGACAGCGTTTCCCGCGGCGATCTGCTGATCAGCGGACGAATTCCGGTTAAAAACGATGACGAAACTGTTCGGGAATACCTGTCAGTCGTCGCGGACGGGGACGTGATTTTAGAAACCGACTATCGGGTGCATTTATCCTGTCCTTATGCTTACCAGTATAAAAATTATACCGGAAGGGAAAAGAGCCGGAAATTCCTCGCAATCGGCAGCCTGCGGGTTCTTTTTCCTCCTATCCGGAAGAACTTTGCGCGTCAGGATATCGTAACGCAGCAAAATCGTCTATGCCTGTTCGGACAGCTCGATCTCCCTATTTTTGCGGGCAGTCAGACGCTGCGCGAGTATCTTCCGGTCGATGCACGCTACGACACGGACAGCGCAAAAAAGATTCTTTTGGATAAATTTCAAAAAATAATTGCCGCTTTGGAGGAAAAAGGGGTTCAAATTATACAAAAAGATGTTAGAATAGTAGAAAAAGCCGATATCCTCACCTTGGAGGGAAGCCTGAAGATACAGCTGCAGGGCGGCGTCTGGCAGGCGCTTTCGATTTCGGACACGGCAAAAGAACAGGAGACTGCACAGAATTAACATGGCATTTACAGAACAAACACTGGAGCTGGACAACGCGCATATCAGCAACCTTTTCGGACAGTTTGACTGTTATTTAAAGAAGCTGGAGCGTGCATTCGGCACGCAGATTATTGACCGGGACGGTACCGTCCATATCCGCGGCGAACAGTCGGCAGTTGCCCATACGGCGGCAGTTTTTACCGAACTGCAGGAGCTTGCCAGACGCGGAAATCAGATACAGGAGCAGAACGTGGATTACGCAATTGCAATGCATATGGAAAATCAGGAAAATACCTTACTTGAAATAGACGGCGATCTCATCTGCCACACCGTGAGCGGAAAACCGGTAAAGCCCAAAACGCTCGGACAGAAGCAGTATGTGGATGCGATCCGGGAAAAGATGATCGTATTCGGTCTGGGGCCTGCCGGAACAGGCAAAACCTACCTGGCGATGGCAATGGCGATTACCGCTTTTAAAAATAACGAGGTGGAGCGCATTATTCTGACCAGACCTGCGATCGAAGCAGGCGAGAAGCTCGGCTTTTTGCCCGGCGATCTGCAGAGCAAGGTCGACCCGTACCTGCGTCCGCTCTACGATGCACTCTATCAGATCATGGGCGCGGAAAGCTTCCAACGCAATATGGAAAAAGGGCTCATTGAGGTTGCGCCGCTCGCCTACATGAGAGGACGTACCCTCGACAACGCTTATATCATCCTCGACGAAGCGCAAAATACGACGCCTGCCCAAATGAAGATGTTCCTGACCCGAATCGGCTTCGGTTCCAAGGTTGTCATCACCGGCGACGCTTCGCAGAAAGACCTTGCGCCGGGAACACAGTCCGGTCTGGACGTTGCTGTGAAGGTGTTGTCCGGTCTGGACGATATCGGTTTCTGCAACCTGACAAGCCGCGATGTCGTCCGGCATCCGCTGGTTCAGAAGATTGTCAAGGCTTATGAAACCTATGAGGCGAAGCAGGTTTACCGCGAGAGCAAGGAAAGACGTCTGACGTCCGCTGCTGCCGGCAAGACGACTGGAAAGACAAAACGCAGGACGGAAGCTCCTCTGCGCAGAAATGAAAAGGAGAGACGCTCATGACCATCTATGTCGAAAACGAAACGGATTTTACTTTTCCCTTTGACACGAAGGAATTATGCAGCCGCGTAGCGGAAGCGGTTCTGGATGCAGAGGGCTGTCCCTATGAAACCGAGATTAACGTACTGATTACGGATAACGAGGGCATCCGCTTGTATAATAAAGAATACCGCAATATCGACCGGGAGACGGACGTTTTGAGCTTTCCGAACATTCCGTTTGAAACCGAAGCGGATTTTTCCATTGTCGAAGAAAACTGTTCGGATTATTTCCAGCCGGACAGCGGGGAACTGATTCTGGGTGACATCATCCTGTCAGTGGATCGGATCTGTTCTCAGGCGGAAAGCTACGGACATTCCCGGAAACGGGAGTTTGCATTCCTCGTTGCGCACAGCATGCTGCATTTGTGCGGTTACGATCACGAAACACCGGAGGAAGCGGCTGTGATGGAGCAGAAGCAGGAAACTATATTAAGCGCGCTCGGGCTGACCCGGGATTGCCTGGATGAATGAGGGTTAAGTTTCTATGGCGGTACGAAGAAAACATAAGAAAATCGATCGTACAGGTGTGCTACCAAGGCGATTGACCGGGATAGTCAGGTTTCTTGCATTCCTGCTTTGCCTTTTTGCACCCATTCGGCTGGTCAACGCGCTGGGAGACGAAGGGTGCGCAGACTTTTTTGGGGCCCTGGAGGGCTGTTTTGTCCTGTTTTCCCTGTTCGGGATCGGAACGAACCGGGCGGTTTCCAACCTGATCCGTACAAGAATCGAACGCTACGGAATCGCAGGCGCAAAAAAAATTGCGGGACAGGCTCTTTTGACGGCATTTTTTGTATCCGTCGTTCTGGCACTTTTGGGCGCTGCCTTAAAAGATGTGCTGTTCGGCTCATTTTATGCGCTGCCCTTTGCGAAAATGGCGTTTTTGGCGTTATTATGTTCGCTCGTTATCCTGACGCTGTTCTGGATGCTGCTCGGCATTCTGGATGCCTTTGGCAGGCGGGAAACAGCGGGCAGATGGATACTCGCATTCGGAGTACTTTTATTTTTCGCAGCGCCCCTGATTGCAGCACCTCTCGACGCATACGGTCAGAAGGTCGGCGCGCTTTTGCAGAATACGTCCTATCAGGCGGCATATGGTGCGTTCGGCGCAGCGTTTTCCGTTTTATGCGTCAGTCTTTTGTGTACGGCAGGCTGCGGGATCTCCTGGATAAAGGCTTCCCATGAGCTGCACCAGGCAGAATACGCAAGCACCACAAATCCTGCAGCAGATCGCAGCATCACCTTTGCCTTGCTCCGGAATGGGCTTGTGATCTGTGTTCCGGCGGTGCTTGCCGGTATCGGGCGGATCGGGCAGTCCAGTATCTATTTAAAGAACGGCTCTGTTTCAACGTGGGGTGCGTATCTTGGAAAATATCGTCTTTTGATGACGCTTGCGCTGCTCGGCGCATTTGCCCTGGCGGCTTCCATGCTGCCGCAGTTCCAGCTCGTCTTAAAACGCCGCAGCCTGCGCAAAAGCCGCGAAAAGTGCATGGTCGCCTTTCGCTGCACTGCTCTCTATACGATTCCCTGCGCCGTTTTATTTTTAACGACGGCACAGCCGATGCTGCATATGCTGTTTTCCAAAGGAGAGTTAAATGGTCTGGACAGCATTTTAAAAGTTCTGGCGATCACGGTGATCTTTTATGGTCTCGCCTTTATGCTTGGCAGCGTTTTGTTTGCTGCAGAGCTTTACTATAGCATCTGGATCGCGGTGCTGGTTTCCGTCGTGGTTCGGCTGGTCAGTTTTTCCGTGATGAGTTCCGTGCTGAAACTCGACCTGTATGCGGGCGCTTATTCCGATGCACTGTCTGCATTTGTTTTGTGTCTGATTCTGCTGGGCATGGTGCGCCAGCAGTTAAAAATAGCAGTCAGCTGGCTCCGTGTTTTTTTGGCGCCTCTTTTGGCAGGCATTCTGATGGCGCTTGTCTGCCTGCTGTGCAGCCAGGTGATTTTGAAAAATGCTGCCAGCCCGGTTCGGATGCTCGTTTCGGCGGTTGTCGGACTGCTCGTCTATTTTGTGTCTACCGTCGTTTTAAAGGGTGCGACCAGACGCGAACTGAGTTGCTTTGCAGCGGGAGATGTGCTGATCGAGCTTGCCAGTACGATGCGGCTGCTGTGATGGTCACTGCATAAAATAACCGAAAAGAGCTGATACTTTTTAAGAGGTGAAAATATGCGCCGTTTAAAAAGAATCAGCTTTTTTCTCTATTCCTGTCTGCTTTTTGCGGTGGGATTTTATGGACATTATAAGATCGAACAGTGGTTTTATCCCGGAAGGCAGACGATTATCAGCCAGAACGAAATCCCGTTTTTTCAGATGCAGTCTGCAACCCAGGCGGTCAGCGTACCGGATCGGTTGCGCGCAGATACGAAGCTTGTGGTAAAAAATACCGATCAGGTGTCCCGAAGGCAGACAGAAGAGATCAAATCCCTGCCGCTTCGGCTGATCGGGTGCAGCAGAAAAGAGGTGGAGGATGAAATCCGGCACTATCAGGACGCTCCGCCCCTTACCGAGCTGCAGCAGGGGCTTCTCCGGATGGAGCTGGTTTCTTTTTCCCCACAGCAGATTGTTGTTTCCAAAACATACCGAAAACTACAGCAGGCAGAAACCTTCTTTTTACAGATTGAAGAGAATCGGGTCATCGTATACGAAGAGGACAGCCGGGTTTTATATTTGCAGACCGCGATTGACGCAAGAACCCTGCCAAGCGGGGTCAGACGGCAGATTTTGAACGGCTGGCACGGCGTTTCCAAAGCAGAGCTGGAAAAATTCCTTGTGTCTCAAACCGAGACGTAGTATGATAATTACAGTTTTGCCGTTTTCCAAACGGCTGTAGGGAGGATTTGAAATCGGTTATGAGGCAGATCGGCATTATCGGCGGAGGCGCATCCGGCATGATGGCGGCGATTACAGCTGCGAATACTTCAATAAAAGATACGGAAATTACCATACTGGAACGTCGTGACCGGATTGGCCGCAAGATACTGGCGACCGGAAACGGAAAGTGCAACCTCGG
>OHJJ01000181.1_pt1 | contig 43812 bp, 39 predicted proteins | sample 1568551 | NCBI WGS metagenome assembly OHJJ01 (sample SAMEA3879505, study PRJEB24766) | human gut metagenome | biome: human-associated habitat; feature: feces | place: USA | collected 1985/1987 | reverse complement strand
CCAGAAAGGTTTCCCGTCTGGCTAAAGCAGTAAACGAAATCGCTTAATTTTGAAACGAATGAAACAGAATTAAAAAATTCTGTATGAAAAAGAGCAGTTCCCACCGTCACGGGAACTGCTCTTTTTGTTATGGTGACAAGGAAATTGCTCTGTGCAGGACAACATCCATCCCTGATTACGCGGCTCAACAGACAGATCCCAGGCTCACAGCTTCGTCATGCGATCCTGTGCGATCAGCTTTTTCAGCGCCTCCACGCCGACGCGCACCGCCATGTCCGTGTCGTGGACGACCGGGTTAGAAAGTCCGAGCACTTCCCGCTCCTGGTTTGCCATCGTCAGAAATACCGCGCCGCAGCGCACCCGAAGATACTGCGCCACAATAAACAGCGCCGCGGATTCCATTTCCGATGCAAGGCATCCCATCTTTTTCCACGCGCCCCAATGCTGCTGCAGCATGTAATCCACCGGCATGACCTGCGGCTCGTGCTGTCCGTAAAAGGAGTCCTTGCTCTGCACAACGCCCGTATGGAATCGGATTGCCTGATCCCGGGCTGCCTCTCGCAGTGCGCAGATCACATCCAGGTTTGCGACTGCCGGATATTCGATCGGAGCATATTCCCGGCTCGTCCCCTCAGCTCGTACCGCACCGGTTGCAATGACCAGATCGCCGCTTTGTACCTCTGTGTCAATGCCGCCGCAGGTTCCGACGCGGATAAACGTATGCGCGCCCGCTTTGAACAGCTCTTCCATCGCAATCGCCGCAGAGGGACCGCCGATGCCTGTCGAGGTCACAGAAACGGTCTCGCCCTCCAGCGTTCCGGTATACGTCACAAATTCCCGGCTGTCCGCAATCAAAACCGGATGTTCAAAATATGCGGCGATTTTTTCACACCGTTTAGGGTCTCCCGGCAAAATGACATATTTTCCAACCTGCCCGTTATGAATCTGCAGATGATACTGCATTTCTTCTTCCGCATAGTGCATACAGATCCCCCTTTCCGGACAATCTTTATCAATTCTATAAATTTGCCATCCAAACGCCTGCTTCATAGGCGCGCTTTAAGTAATGTGCGCAGTCTTCCCCTTCCGGCTTGGAAACTTCCATCACGAAAGGCTGCTCGTAAGCGGACGCCCGGACAAGCTTCATGGTTTCTTTCCAGTCAATGCTGCATTCCCCCGGCAGACGGTGTGCGTCTCCGCAGCCATCTTCTTTTCCCCAGCCCCTGTTATCATGTAAGTGCTGGCAGAAGAAACGGTCTGCATAGCGGGTTGCCAGCAGCTTGATGAACTCGTTGCCGCCGACAAGGTTTGCATGTCCGGTATCGATGCACAATCCCAGAAAATCTGCGGGATAACGTCCAAACAGATAATCAAACTGCTCGATCTGATCTTTTGCAGAAGCTTCAAACAGGTTCTCCAGACAGATCTTCACCCCAAGCTCCTTACAATAGGGCTGCAGCTCATCCAGAGACTTGCATGCCTGCTGATAGAAAAGCTCTTTGGTTTCCGGCTTTTCTTCAAAGCTCTTTGTCGGCAGATACATATGCAGCACGATCTCCTTGCCTCCCAGCACATGAACCAGCTCCACACGGTTTTTAATCAGCTCGACGCCCGCGATACGGTTCGGCTCCAGCTCAGACAGGTAGTCTTTTCTGCCATGAGGTGCCTCTGCATATCTTTCTACAAATCGGCGGCTGCCCTTCGAAGCATGCAGTCCTTTTTCTTTCAGTCCAAGCTCGTCCATCCAGCTGCGGATCTGCTCCATTTCGCTGCGGGCGTACAGATAATCCCCATCCCAGTCAAAGCACCAGTGAATGTGCGTAAAGCCAGCCTCTGCGATCTCGCGGAGCTTGTTTTTGATTTCTTCCAGTTCCCACGGCTCGTTTGCAAAATCTGTGTTAATTCCCAGTTCCATCTTTTTCCCTCTTTCCCCTTTGTATCTATGCGGCATATCCTGCCGCTTTGTGTAATGCCATTTCATTGTACCAAGACAGCGGCTGAAAGCAAGCCGTTTCCTGTAACAAATGCTTTGTCACAACGCCTTATGCCAGCGCCTTTAATTTGCTTTCCAGCAGATCTTTGCTCTGTACGCCGACCATGCGCTCTTTTTCTTCGCCGTTTTTGAAAATAATCAGAGTCGGAATGTTCATCACATGATAGCGCTCTGCAAGCTCACCCTCGTCGTCCACATTGATTTTGCCGACGTTATAGCCTTCCTCTGCCAGCTTTTCCACTGCAGGTCCCTGCATCCGGCAGGGTCCGCACCAGGTTGCCCAGAAGTCTACCAAAACGGGGCCTGCCGCCTGCAGTACCTCTTTTTCAAAATTATCCACGGTAATATTTTTAGCCATATTTTCCTCTCATTTCTGCGCACATTTTTTGTACATGCCGAGTTTGTGTCAAGTGCGCACAGACACAAATCTCGCGATTGAAAAATTCTATTTTTCGTAACTGTTCAGTCCCCCCACAGTTACGCGCAAAAATCCATTCCAAATCGGCTGTGCCGATAGGATTTTTGCCTTCCAGCCTAAGTTTTCTTACGGTCAGCGCAGTAAATGCGCAGACCTACGGAACAGTTACTGTTTTTCAATCTTTATTCTATTCTGTTTATGGTACCAGAGTCAACAGTTCGAAAAACCTCCTGCAAGCACACTTGCGTCGGATTTCCGACCTTTTGACCCTGATATCAGTATATCCACAAATTGTACTTTTTTCCATAACAAAGTCATAATCTGTTTACTTTTTTGCATTCGAACGCTATAATACAAAAAGAATTTTCGGAAGCGGGATGTGTGGGGTTCACATATCCCGCTTTTTTTTGACGCTTTACTGTATTATCACAATGAAAGAAGGAAACTGCCATGTCACCCAAGCTGCACCATACGTTAAAAAATCTGTTCCGGATTTTCCTGATTCTGTTTGGAAACGCCCTGTATTCCCTTGCAGTCGTCGCCTTTATCCTGCCATCCGGCATCATCACCGGCGGCACAACCGGTCTGGCCCTCGCATCTGCGCACTGGTTCCACACGCCGATCACAGCGTTCGTACTGTGCTTCAATATCCTGACCTTTTTACTCGGATTTTTTGTGCTCGGCTGGAAGTTTGCCGCGACTACGCTTTTGTCCACGTTCTTTTACCCGATCTTGCTCGCATTCTGGCAGCAGTTTCCGGCGCTGTCCTCCCTGACGGAGGACGCAATGCTCTGCACGATCCTCGGCGGAATGATGATCGGTGCCGGCATCGGCATTGTCATCCGTGCAGGCGCATCCACCGGCGGTATGGACATCCCGCCCCTGATTTTAAAAAAACTATTCCATCTCCCTGTTTCCGCAACGCTCTATGTGTTTGATTTTTCCATCCTGATTCTGCAGATGTTCTTTTCCGACATCGAAGAAAGTCTTTACGGCATTTTGCTCGTCATGATCTATACCTTTGTGCTGGACAAGGTTTTAGTCATCGGCACCCATCAGGCGCGCGCCGACATCGTCAGCAGTCATTATGAAGAAATCCGGCAGGCAATTTTTACCCGTCTTGACCGCGGCTGCACCCTTTTAAACGCGACGACCGGCTATCTGCAGACCGATCAGCCCGTCCTGATGACCGTCGTTTCCCGCCGCGAAATGGCTTCCCTGAATCAGATTGTCATGGAAATCGACCCCCATGCCTTTTTGATCATCAGTGATGCAAACGAGGTCAAAGGCTCCGGCTTTACCAGCACCAAAATCCATAAAAAGAACCCGAACCTCTGATCAGTTCCGGGTCTTTTCCACAATCAGCTCTTTCAATTTCCACAGACACCAAAGGTTTGGAACCGCCATGCAGGCATTGCATAGGTCCGACAGGTTCCAGACCAGCTCCAGCGAGCAGACGGATCCGAGATATACAAACACCATGTAAATCACCTGAAATACCGTTACACCTCTCTCGCCCCACAAATACCGCGCCGCACATTCCCCATAAAAGCTCCAGCCGATAATCGTCGCAAATGCAAACAGCACCAGGCAGAGCGACAAAAGATCCTCTCCCGCAACCGGCAGGTTCGAAAATGCAACAAAACAATATTCATCTACAGCAGCCGCCCTGTAAGGAGCGGCATTTTTTACCATATCGCTCAAAATTGCAAGCGCCGTCACCGCACACATCACCAGCGTATCCCAGAACACTCCCGTCATCGAAACCAGCCCCTGATCCCGCGTAGATAGCCCTTCCGCCGCTGCCGCTGTCATCGGCATCGAGCCCATTCCAGCCTCGTTTGTAAAAAGTCCCTTCGCCATTCCGGTGCGAACCGCCATTTTCACTGCAGTCCCTGCAATGCCTCCGATCACCGCTTTTTTCGAAAAAGCAGACACAAAAATCGCCTGAAGCGCCGCCGGAATCCATGCTGCATTTTTTACCAGCAAAAACAGACAGCTACCCAGGTACAGCACGCTCATCACCGGAACCAGGCAGGTACAAACCTTCGCCGTTTTTTTCGCTCCTCCGATCAGGATGCTGCCCGCCAAAAGCGCCGCTGCGATACCGATCCAGTGTACAGACACCGGAAGCCTGCGAGAAATTACCGCTGTCAAGGAATGCGCCTGCACACCACTTCCGACGCACAGCGCCGCCAGCACGGTAAATACGGAAAAAAGAACCGCCAGCAGCCGATTGTGCAACAGCTGCTCCATCACATACATCGGTCCGCCATAAAAGCTTCCGTCTGCCCGCTTTTTCCGGCACGCTGCGGACAGCACGCTTTCCGCATAGCAGGTCGCCATCCCGAAAAAGCCGCTGATCCAGCACCAGAAAACCGCCCCGGGTCCTCCGATCGCAATTGCACTCGAAATTCCGATGATATTTCCGGTTCCGATTGTCGCCGCCAGGGCGGTTGACAATGCTTCATAGGGTGACAGCCCTCCTGATCCGGCAGAGGACAGGCTTCGGCGCAGTCCATCCGGCAGCTTCCTTTGAATAAAGCCCAGTCGAATTGTAAAATACAAATGTGTCCCGGCAAGCAGCACCAGCATTGGAAAATTCCACAAAAGGTCGCAGACCGTCCGCACCGCGTCATTGAATCGTTCCATCCTGATTTCCGTTTCAGACAGCCTTTCGCCGCACGTTCCGGTACCCGGCTGTCACAGTCGTTTTTTCTTTTCCAATATATGACGCAGGATGTTTTTTCTATGAATATATAAAAAAGAATCCTGCGAAGCAGGATTCTCCGCCTGCGGCGGGTCGCGCAAGCGACATTCTTCCATTCCGCTGCAGTGCGATCCGCGCGGAGCGTTTATTCATCGTATTCATCGTATAGGAAACGAAGTTTCCTATACGATGAATAAATGCGTGTCAGCGATTCTGCATGAACCCTTCGATTTCATCCGGGTCGCGGATAATCTGCTCCGAAAGGACTTCGCATCCGTCCTCCGTAATCAGAAGGTCGTCCTCGATTCGGATGCCGATTTCCCATTCATCGATATACAGACCCGGTTCGTCGCTGATGACCATTCCGGGAAGCAGCTTATCGTTCTCCAGCGTATTGACATCGTGCACGTCAATTCCAAGATGATGGGATACGCCGTGCATGTAGTAAGTGCCGATCTCCTCCTCGTTTTCAATCAGACCGAGACGAATACAGCCCTCCGCCAGCACCTTTTTGCAGACGTCATTCAACTCCCGAAGCGTCATGCCGGGCTTTGCCGTTTTTGCGATCGTCCGGTTTGCTTCCAAAACGACCTCATAAACCGCCCTCTGCTGCTGCGTAAAATGCCCGTTTACCGGATAGGTTCTCGTGATGTCCGCACAGTAGCCCTGGTATTTTGCGCCCAGATCCATCAACAGCAGCGTGCCGTCCTCGCAGATATCCCGGTTGGTTTCGTAGTGCAGCATTGTACCGTTTGCACCGCTTCCGGCAATCGTCGGGAACGAAGTTCCATCCGCGCCCTGATACATGATCTGATATTCAAAATCCGCCTGCGCCTGATATTCCGCCATGCCCGGTTCCAGATGCTTCATCACATACTGCAGTGCATTGTCAGTGATTCCGATCGCCGTTTTGAGCTGTGCGACCTCGTCTGCATCCTTCTGCATCCGCATCTGCGCCACATACGGGAATAGATTTCTGATCGGATGTCCCGGATACAGCGCCGCGTATTCCTTCGCCTTTACCGCATTGTAATCCGGCAGATCCTCTTGCTGATGGCGATAACAGTCAAAATACAGGCTTTTGACATCCTCGCGGGTCATCATCATATCGAACACCCCGTCAAAGCTTTCCAGGAAACGCACCTCTTCGATCTGACTGATCTCTTTTGCCTCATCGACCGTCACCTTCCTGCCATACCAGCGCTCCTGCGTCGGGTCAGCCTCTTCTATAAATAGGATTTCCCTCGGATCGCGTTTCGTCTTTTTCATGAGCAGGATCATCCGCTCCCGGCGCAATCCCGTCAGATAAAAGAAGTTGCGGTTCGCCTCAAACGGCGCGTACTCGTCCGCGCTCACATGTGTTTCAATTCCAGAAAATAAAATCAGCGCTGCATTTTCCTCCATCTGATCGAACAGCTGCTGTCTTCTTTTAAAAAAATTCATCTTTCCCTCTCATTTCTGCGCACGCTTTTTGCGCATGCCGAGTTCGTGTCAAGTGCGCGCAGACACAAACCTCGTGATTGAAAAATTTTATTTTTCAATCTTTTCCTACATTTTGCAGACGCCCTCACGTCATGCACTTTGCGGACGCAAACGCGATCCCGCTTCTTTCATGTATTGGATAAATCCTCCGTTCAGTCGTTCTCTTCCAGCTCCTCCAGATTCTCGTCCGACGCAGACGAACCCATCCATGCCGCGACTCCAAAAATCAGAAGCACCGTTCCGACCACAATCCATAATGTACTGTCCGAATGCATCCAAATCGCCGCAAATCCGCCGATTTCCAACGGAATAGCCGCGATTTTCAGCCCCCAGAACCGCAGTTTTTCTACATCGTTCAATTGCTGATACGCCTGCTTCTGGGCCACCACAGACGCTGCACACATAATAAAAATGTTGCCGGAGGCTTTCCGTCCTCTTAACAACCACGCGATTCCAAAACAGATCGCCGCCAAAAACCATCCAACAATCAGCAGCAGGAAGCTGTCGCCTTCAACGAAATCCTCCACATACTGATAGAAATCATCTTCTGTCCCGTAAAAATAGAGATATGCGTGTCCCTCGGACGGCTTCTGCACCGTCACTTCACCGTTTCCGACAAGCGCTACCGCCGTCAGCTGCGCATCCTCTCCCAGTCCCCAGATCTGATAACGGGTGTCTCCATTTTTTCCGCCCGGGTAAAATTCGTCAAACCATTCCAGACCGCGAACATTATCCTCCGTCAGCTCTGTCTGATCGTCCAATACAGCTGCGACGTGATCCCCCCGGACTGTATAGCTGCCACCATCCTCTTTTTCCCAGCCGGAAGAATCCTCATCCTCTTCTTTCTGATAGACCCATTTTTCCACTTTCAGATAATAAAACTGCCCATCCAGAAACTTTCGCGGATCGGAAACCAGATCGCCGGTCAGTGGAATCTGCGTCACCACAACTTCCTGCTGCGTGTCCTGATTTTTCCATTCCTCCAGATCCTGCATGGTGACAACCGGTGCGTCATAAAGTGCCTGCGCACGCGCACTCGTATCTTTCGTATCAGCTGCGCAGAACACAATTCCCGCAAGCACAAAAAATATCCCCAGTCCGATGAAAAACTTTTTCATAATCCGCTCCTTTCCATAACTGCTCTATTTCGGGATGTCCGTCAAAAAAAGAATTGAAGCTTCCTGCATTCCTGCCTTATACTGATAGTACCTGATAATATAGGAGGGCTTCCACATGATCCGTTTCGCTGTAATCGGCACAAACACCATTACCGATAAATTTCTCCAGGCAGCCTCTGCACTGCCTGATTTCAAGCTCTGCGCTGTCTATTCCAGAACGCTTGCGCGGGCGCAGGAGTATGCACAAAAAAATAACGTTTCGCTTGTCTTTGATTCTCTGGAAGCGCTGGCTGACTCAGACCAGATCGACGCAGTCTACATCGCCAGCCCCAATTTCTGCCATGCGGCCCAGAGCATCCTGATGATGCAGCACCACAAGCATGTGCTCTGTGAAAAACCAATCGCCTCCAATGCTTCGGAATTTCAACAGATGTATGACACTGCCATAAAAAATCAGGTCATTCTGCTCGAAGCCATGCGCTCTGTCTTTTCTCCTGGTTTTGCAGCGATCCGTTCCCTGCTGCCTGTGCTTGGAACAATCCGGCAGGTAGATTTTTCTTTCTGTAAATATTCCAGCCGCTATGACCATTTCAAAAAGGGGATCATCGAAAACGCTTTCCATCCTGCACTTTCCAACGCTGCCCTGATGGACATCGGCGTTTACTGTGTCCATCCGCTCGTCTCCCTGTTTGGCATGCCGGCTTCGATTCAGAGCAGCAGCATTTTTTTATCCAACGGCTTCGAAGGCGCCGGCACGGTTCTTTTACAGTACCCGGATATGCAGGCAACGCTCCGGTATTCCAAAATCTCGGATTCGCATCTGCCGTCCCAGATTCAGGGAGAAGCCGCAACCCTGCTGATCGATAAAATTCAGGATCCCCAGCAGCTCACGCTCCTGTTTCGAGACGGCCATACCGAAAATCCGAACATTCCAGCTGTTTCCAACAACATGGTCTACGAAGCAGCTGAATTTGTCCGCTTAATCGACCAGCTGCAGCAGGCGCTGGAAAATGACTCAACGGATGGGATACCTTCCCTTATCCGTCATTCCTGGCTGAAGGCATCCTGCCTCGAGCTCGAAATCATGGACACCGTCCGCAGGCAACAAAATATTCTTTTTCCGGCAGACCACTGAGGTCTGCCGTTTTCATTCCAGAAAGAGCCTTCTCCACCATAAGCAGCGGTAAAATGTACCTTTCTTTTTACATTGAAATCCACCCAAATGCATTTGCCACGGAGCTGATCAAAATGATCGTCGCAAAGATCGGGCATAAATACCGAATCATCACGTTAAAAATCTTCTTTCTCCGAAATGCGCTCTCGCCGTGCATAACTTCTTCTTCGATGCTTTTTGTTCCAACTACTTTCGACACGAGCAGACAGGTCGCAATTGCTGCGATCGGCATCATAACAGAGTTTGTCAGAAAATCAAAGAAATCCAGAAACTGCATTCCAATCAGCTTTACCCAGGACAACGGACCGTATCCCATACAGGATAAAGTCCCCAGACCCAGCATGATCACGCCAACCAAAACAACTGCCTTCCTGCGTCCCCAGTGAAGTTCATCCTCAAAAGTAGACACTGCACTCTCTGTCAGTGCAATCGAGCTTGTGATCGCTGCAAATAACACGAGTACGAAGAATAAAATTCCAGCTATTGTTCCAAATCCCATGCTTGCAAACACTTTCGGAATCGTAATAAACATCAGCGCAGGTCCTGCCTGCAGCGTCTCTGGATCTCCGCCGGAAAAGGCAAATACTGCCGGGATGATCATCAGACCCGCCATAATCGCGATGGCTGTATCGAATACTTCTACATTTCTCGTCGAATCTTCAATCGATACGTCCTTTTTCATATAGGATCCAAACGTGATCAAAATTCCCATGGCAATCGACAGGGAATAAAACATCTGTCCCATCGCCGCAACCACAGTCATCCAGGAAAAATTCTTCACATTCGGTACCAGAAAATATTTCACACCTTCCAGTGCGCCCGGACGCGTTACCGAATAAATTGCAATAATCACGGACAACACGATCAGAATCGGCATCATGAATTTCGATACGCGCTCGATTCCGTTACGCACACCCGCATAAATGATCGCCAGCGTAAACAGCGCAAATACCGCAAAGCAGATTTCCGTAGATGCTCCGTTTGAAATAAAATCGGAAAAATAGCCGTCTACTGCCAGCTTCTGACCATTTCCTTTGATATATTCAACCAGATATTTGATGACCCAGCCACCGATGACGGAATAATACGGTACAATCAGCACAGGAATGATCGCGTTGATCCAGCCGCCTGCAGACAGCCATTTCGATTTGCCGAAAGAGGAAAAGGCTCCGACCGGGCTCTTTTTCGTCATGCGCCCAATCGCGGTTTCCGCTACAATCATGGTATAGCCGAAGGTCAACGCCAGCAAAATATAAATCAGCAGGAAAATGCCGCCTCCGTACTTTGCTGCCAGATACGGAAATCTCCAGATATTTCCCAGCCCTACAGATGCTCCCGCAGCCGACAGGACATATCCGAGTTTGCCGGAAAAGCTGCTTCTTTTGTTATGTTCCATTTTCAGTCTCTCTCCTTTTTGTGAAATACGTTTTTACTATACCATACTTTCATCAAAAAGGATTCCTAAATTTTCGGAGTATTTTTATGCATTTATGCGGATTTTTTCTTTTCAACTGCCGATCTGATGCGTCCGGATACCCTGCTTTTTCTACGACAGCATCTTCATAAAATAGTTTTCGTAGAAAAATACAAAGACAAAAAAAGATAAAACGTTGTAGGGGGAAGTATGGGCATAGATTATGTGGGATGCACATGGGTAAAGCTCCCATTTAATATCTTTAAAAGCTGATCCTTTTTCTTTCGATAGAATCTGGTGCGTTTCATGTATCGTGGAATTCGAATTCCATAAATACGCATAAATTCCAACACCTCTGCTAAATCAAAGGATTTTCTATCTGACCAATCCGTGTATCTTCTATGCTGAATCAGCCATACACCGATTATATAATAATCCAATGCGTCCATATCATCTTCACTTTGGATATCATGACCACAAAAGAAACGATAGTCTATCGGTGCTTTTACGTAAAGATTATGCAAGCGTTCACTTGATGCTTTAATATCTTCTCTCGTCCAATGCTTATACATTTGTTATTCCTCATCAGCGTAAGTGATTTTGCTTTAAATTATAATTTGTGTTTACAGTCCCGATAATGTTCTCATAACCAGATCAACATCTTTATTTTCAAGTTCTTGAATGATATGCAAATATGTTTTTTGTGTTGTCGTCATGCTGGCATGTCCCAGGCGCCTGGCAACACTGGCAATGGATACACCCGCAAACAGCAAAAGTGACGCATGCGTATGTCTCAGACCATGAATTGAAATTTCAGAAATACCACATGCCTTGCAGTGTCTGGTTAGCACATCATTAACCGTAGAATTATAAATTTTTTTATCTCCGACAAAAATCGGTTGATCTTCTGGCAGGTTCTTTGTTAATTCAGAAAATTTTACTACAATCTGCCAGTCAATTTGTATTTTTCTTACAGAAGATTTATTTTTTGTTGGTAAGAACCCACCTTTCCCTTTATAATCCCACGTTTTGCTGACAGATAACGTCTGTCTGGCAAAATCAAAATCTCCGGGAGTAATCGCTAACGCCTCAGAAAAACGCATGCCGGTTTTTGCAACCAATAAAATAAACCAATCCCAGTTCACTGCTTCTTTAATATCTAAATGTGCAATCAATGTATGAAGCTCAAACTGATTCAAATATTTTATTTTTTTAACTCCCGGCGATTTTCCTTTAATGATCGCCTTTCTGGTTGGATCGCGTTCGATCATCCCTTCGTCTACTGCATCCAGTACTGCCCCTTTCAACTGATGATGGAAATCCAATGTAGTCTGTTTTTCATGATTTTTCGCATAATCATTCAACAATTTTTGATACGCAGTTCTCGTAAGTTCATACACTTTTAATTCCGGTGCCAGTTTTTCTACCCATTTCTGCGTCATCAAATATTTGTCCAACGTTGCTTCTCTGATTGCTCCCTTTTTGTATACGTCAATCCACTGTCTGTAATACTCATAAAATAATTGTGCATTTTCTACAGGCTGTTGCATAAGTTTTTTCCTTTCTCGAAATCACTTACGCTGATATAAACAATTATTCTCTCGTATTTCTTATCCTGCAATCGTCAGTAATGGCTTAATCTCCTCATCCAGTGTTTTTCTTAATTCTGCCATACACTGGGTATAATATCTGAATTTAGGCAATGCTTTTTCATGTACATCCTTATAACTCTGATAATCAATCGTTGCTTTAATCACACTCTCATTCGGGATCTCACCATTCCGATAATGCAGTGCAGCATACATCACATCATCTTTAGAAGCATACCAGGTAACACAAAAATCTGAGATCACTTTATTGATGCAATCAAGTTTCATATTTTCAACAATATTTAAAATAGACTGCCCTTTATACTTATTCTCATCCTGAGCTATCTCATTGATCAACTGAAGCATAATTTCTGCTACTTTGGGATTATCTTTCTGCATTTCTTCAACATATTGTTTTACTTCTTCAATTTGTTTCTGTCTTTCTTCAGGTGTAATAACTTCCGCTTCTTCGCTTGGTGTTACGATATTCTGAATCAGATTGATGATATACTCATAATCAATTTTGGTGCTGCTGTATGCCATCAATTCATAATCCAAATCTACCGTATCATCTTCCTGATGCTCCTTATCCGAATCGTCTTCCGCTTCTGCAAGTTTGATCTCTTCCAATGCATTTTTATAAACACCGGCATACTTATCATACTCTTCTTCTGTAATTCCATAATCATCCAACATACTATCTTCATATTGCGTAAAAGATTTGAGCTGCGCAAACAAATGATCAAAGGTCTGGAACATCTTAACAAATACTTTTTTCTCTTTTATAGACATTGGTGTGACCTTTTCCGGTGTCTCGGCAGATACTTTCAATGCTGCCAACGCCTTCCGAAATGCCGGTTCAATTTCTTCCCATTCAGCTACCAGTGCTTTCTCTGTACTCCCTGCAGAATACAATTTTACGGCATTATCCACACTTTCTTTAAATAATTTAGGTGCCTGAAAAGTTACAATCTGTCCATAGGTTTTATTTTTGTCAAAAATACGATTTGTCCTTGAAAATGCCTGAATCAAATCATGCGGTCCCATCGGTTGTCTGTCAATAAATATTGTAGACATACACGGCGCATCAAAACCTGTCAGCAAACGATCTACCACAATTACCAGATCCAGCTGTTCATTCCTTCTCTTGAATTTTGCATCTTTTCGTGCTAATCGTTTATTCAGGTTTCCATTATATCCCTGAATCTGTGAAAGCTCATACTTTGTACCAAACATTTCATTATAATCATTTAAAGATTTCTGCATCTTCTCCTGATTGACATGTGATCCTTCTTCATTTTCTGTTACCGAATATGTGATGGCAAACTTCGGAAAATCCGGAAGAACCTGTTTGATTTTTTCATCAATTACAAGCGACGTTTCACCACTTTTAACTTTACACAAAAGCTCATAATATTTCTGTGCCAGCTGAATCGAGCTTGTTGTAAGAAGTCCTTCATACGTCTTCCCTTTTCCATTCTGAAATCCCAATTTATAAAAAGACTTATTGAGAATAATATCCAACACTTTCAGCATATGAGTTTCATTATCATATACGCTGGCATTTGTCTCATCCTCAAGATTTTTTGCTCCATTATGCTCTACCTGAAATCCAAGCACAGCATTATCATGAATCGCATTTTGAATCGTATATTTATGAAGACGTTTTCCATATAATTCTTCTGTAGTACGAGCTAAATCCCCCATCTGTGGATACGGATTTTCAGCAAACCTGGGTGTTCCTGTAAATCCATACCAAAGTGATCTTCCAAAAAATTTTTCCAGTTCTCTTTTGGTCTTTGGTGTAACCGCTCTGTGACACTCATCTACTACAAATGCAATTTTCAGATTCTTGATCTTGCTATATTCTGTTGTTCCTTCCTGAAGTCTTTTACTAATCAGGATCTGCATTTTCTGAATCGTAGTAACGATCACCTGCCGATCACTGGATTTTAGTTTTTTCTTCAGATCATTCACATTATCAGTCTCATCCACATCTACCAGATCATTATTTGCATATGCCTGAAATGCCATGGTTGTCTGTGCGTCCAGATCTTTTCGATCAATCAGAAAAATTGCTTTATCGATCGCCGGAATATCCATAAGCAAATTTCTGGTTGCTTTGTAAGAAGTCAGCGTCTTTCCGGAACCTGTTGTATGCCATACATACCCGGATTTTCCTGTCCTCGAAGCCTCCCTTATAGATTCAATTGCATGAATCTGATATGGACGAAGTAAAATCAACCTTTTTGCATCTTCATCTAAAACCGTATACCGGGCTATCATTTCATGCGCTTGTGGAATGCGCAGGACACTCTTGGCAAAATCGATATAATCGGATACAGGATTATTCTCTGTATCAACCCAGCCGCTCATAAATTTCGGATTCAGTTCCGTATCACCTGCCGCTGCAAAGTATTTCGTATCTACTCCATTACTGACCACAAACATCTGAACTGCAGAAAAAATTCCAGTAAATTTTCCCTCACTGATATACTTTTTTATCTGCCAGAAAGCATCCATATATGAATGCTGACGATTTTTCAGTTCAATATGTATCATCGGAAGCCCGTTAATCATTAGCGTAACATCAAATCTTCTGTCCCTTTCCGCTATACTCTCTTCATCGTCTGACTTTAATGCACTGTACTGATTGATTACCTCATAAACACTGCTTCCCCCCGCAATGTGTTCATGATTCATCACAACTAAATGCAGCCTTTCCGTATCTCGTTGTACATGAACCATCACTTTTCCATTTTCACCAACCAACCACTCACCTGCCTTATAAAAAGAAGAAAACTGCAACTGATTCTTCACCTGTTCAAACTCTGCATCCGACAAAGCTTCTCCATTCAGGCGATCTTTATTATTCTGTTCCAGAATATACTTGAAATTTTTCCAAAGATCGTCCTCCGTCTTTAAATCTTCCCGGTAAGTCCACTGAGACTCTCCATAAATCAATTGCTCTATTAACTTTTTTTCGATTATTTTCTCCAATTCTGGCATTTTCGTTCTCCTTTACGTTTATTAGAGTTCTTTTGTTTGGTTAAATGTATATATATGATAAAAATACTTCTGCTGGTGAAGAGTGATGAGGGTGTCGAGGTTGGCAAAATATTGACCGATTTTCTTCTGTTCTTCAATATTCAAAGGAAACACAAATTCAAAAGAATCTATTTCTTTTGATGAAACATTTGGTTGTGCACCTGCCACTAAGACTGACATTAATTGCTCTTTAAATAAATCAGAACGAACAATTGTAGAAACAAAATCATAATTATATTGTATATTTCTTTTAAAGTATCCAACACGCTGATTTTGATAGTATTTATCAGTATTTTTGCATTTTAAAATAGATACTTTTCCAGTTGTAGCTCCTGACATTGCAAGTAATGCGTCACCATTTCTAAGGGATATATTTTCATCATTCTCCATATCATCATAACATGCAAAATCAGCCCCAATTGAACCATCCGGAAGAATATTTGATATTCTAACAATTGGTGTGCCATCTTTTTTATATTCACTACTTTTAAATGCATATCCACCACGTAATGGTGCAACATCTCCCAACTTACGCTGTTCCCAAGCGAAAATGGCTTCCGTATGCAAGCCAACTTGACTTACGCTGGTGAAGAGTGATGAGGGTGTCGAGGCCATCTAAAAATGACGCAATCTTCTCTTGTTCTTCTAATGATGGCATATATAACTGACATTCACATAACTTGTCATAATAGAAGTATAAGCGAACACTTCCCTCTTGAAGTTTATCAATCCATCGTGGAAATTCATCAGACTTGAACCAATGCCAAAGGAACCTATCGTTCACATGATTATCTGTTTGAAAAACTTCATAAAGTGAGCTAACTATCACATTTTCCACGCCTTTATAGTATCCGATAGATCCTACATTGATTCTTGCTGGATTATAGGCAAATGAATTTGGTTGAACAATATTATACGCTTTTCTGTCCGTATCTTTCATATATCCAAAATTGTCATGTGCATCACGCTGACGAATAAATCCATGCTCATTTGTAATAGCATACGGTTCTAAATCTAAATCTTCCTTGTTCCGTTTTCCAGCATTCCATGTGAAATCCGCAAACTTACGCTGTTCCCAAACATATGGATCATATTCTTTCTCTCACCATCATCAAAGCGTAACCAAGTAGATTTTGACCTTGCCATTTCATCCGATTAAGCCGGTCTGGGTCATGCATTGATAAACCAATCCCCCATACCCGATCTTTCACTGCACACTCTGCCAGAATTGCTTTTCCCGTTTTTTTCAATTTTTCCCGCAATTCAGGATTTTGTGAGAACTTCTCCAAGAGTCCCTCATAAACAATAATCTGTCGAACACCATTCCACATATTTTCGTCATATCCAGTCACATTCCTTCCAAAAGCCTTGATCTTCGCACAGTCCTCTGTAGCAAGAATCTGCTTTGCAATCTTATCATCCTTAAAGCATACTGCCTTACTGTACATCATATACTGTTCCATTGAAGAATACCTAATACCATTAATAGAAAACGTAGATGGATACCAGTTACTCAGGTATCCATTTTCTTCATTTTCGTTATGAAAACAAACTATTGCCATTATACCACCCCAACTTTTTTCACTGCCAAATCAAGTTCCAGGTCATGAAGTCCTGTATAAGCTTTTTTCAAAAAGGAAACCGGAATTTTTCTAACTACCTCCGCACTCGGTAAGTTATAATACCACTGATAATAGGCATAGAATTCACCAATCCAAAATGGCATGAATCCTTCCAGCGCATTGCCATCTCTCAAATGATAGTTTTCTGTTTTATTAAAATAATTCCAAAGTTCCTTTGCATCCATCGTATTGACATATGCTTGGGCTTCATCAATACTTTTTCTTGTTTTGCTTGCCATATAAGTATTGATAAATTCCTCCGTATCCTTATCAGGATACGTCTGTGCAATAAAATCAAAGAGCTTTCCTTGATTTTCTACCACATCATTTAAATACTCCTCTGCGTATGCTCGCATTATCATCACCTCAAAATAAAGTACTGAATACTTTTGTAACCTTATTTGCATCAGAGTCAACAAGATCACGCATATTTTTTCTAGCCATCACGTCTCTCTGATTATATCTATCATTAAACTCAGCATATGGAACAATACGCAAGTCATCGCTCTTCTCCGTCAGATTCGCATACGCTTTTTCTGATTTGATGCAATACTGGATTCCCAAACCCCCCAGTGAAAGAAGTTCTTCAAGAATATCGATATCAATATTATCCCGAACAAACTCCTTCGCAATATAAAAATAAGACGCATTTGCTCTCCACCCTCGAATAACGTCATATTCGTTTGTATCTACTCCGTATTTTTCAATAAACTTTGCTGCAAGCATGCGATATCGTTTAGAATCCGCTGCATCCCTATGCTTCATCAATTCAGCAAGCCATGAAAGTACATCCTTCTGCTGAAAATCTAAAATTTTTAATCCATCTGTTTCAAGTTCATACTTGTGAACCCAGCCATTTATTTCATTTGGGCGGCAAACCGCCCACTCCTTAGCAAGTTCAATACTTTCCGTGAGATAAAAACCTTTTCCATAATCGTGTTTTTCATCCCCACCACCGTATTTCGGCACAACAACCCGATCCGGAGTCCCGTGATAAAGAATTATTTTTCCCATTTTCTACGTTCCTCCCTTATACAAACATCTTTTCAAGCATAAATTTCTTGATATTTTGGAGATTTTCTAACTCTCGCTGGTGAAGAGTGATGAGATAGTCGATGGTAGAAAAATAGGTTCCAATTTTCTTTTGTTCATCAATTTGCGGAAGCATAAACTCCGTTTTTAAAAAATTATCATTATACAATCTCTTGATAGTAGAGCCTTCACAAGACCACTCTATGACACTATATAAAACCTTTAAAAAGCTGTTATCTATCTCATTTCCATGTTTAAGCCATACGATATTTGAATCTTGAAAATATTCATTTTTTCCAGTAAATTCAACGGTTCTGCCGATACTACCAGACGCAGAGATTAAAATATCACCCTTGTTCGGATATGGATATTTAGCTTTATATTCATCGAATAATTCTCTTGAAATAAATGCGTCTGGTACACCACCAAATGTACCTATCTTATAAAAAGGCACTTCACCTTCATCAGATGTCTGTTCTTTAAAGATTCTCTTACACATGGCAACTGAACCAACATCACCGAACTTACGCTGTTCCCAATCATCAGTAAATCCTGAAAATCGAATTTCTGGAACTTTTTCCCCATTTTGCGGAAACATTTTTTGAAGCATATATTTTTTCAGTCTTTTTGTTTCATCACACTTTCGCTGGTGAAGAGTGATAAGGGTGTCGAGCTGCTTGAAAAAACCGCCAATTTGCTCTTGCTCTAAAAGGCTCGGCAGATATATTTCCATTGATTCAACATCTCTGGCATTGTAGGACGGTAATGCTCCAACTTGAACCAAGGAAGTCAAATCAACTGTTCCAAAGAGAGCCTTTGCAAAGTCTGCGTCCCACTTCGTTGAGCTGAGAGAATACGCCATTGTGTTGTTGTCCAAAAGGAACGGAAAACGGCATAAACGCTTGCGATTTAGCATCACAGCAGCTCCAACCTTTGCAAAGAAAATAGCTGGCAATTCTGTAATAGGCGACCACCTGTGAACAGCGATCTGCTCTGCTGTAACATAGTTATTAGCAACCGTCATTTCATTCTCATTGCCGTCTAAATTCATATCGGAAACTTTGAAGAACGGTATACCGGTTACCCCTCCTTGTTCGGCGTCGGGAAATCCTACTCCAGAGCGAGCTTTACCAATATCACCGAGCTTACGCTGTTCCCAATCATCCTGATATCCTTTAAATCTAATTATAGGTTTTGCCATATCCATTACCTCTCCATCCTTCCAATCAGCTCATTTAATGAAGACATAATAGCCTCATCTGATGATGTCAGCTCTTTTAAAAGTGATACAAATTCTCCATGCACCTGTTTCAGCTCATCATCCGTTTTTTCCATATCTTTTAAAAGTGCATCAAGATCGATTTCTTCTTCTTTCTCAAAATTATCAACATATCGCGGGATATTCAGATTGAAATCATTTTTTTCGATCTCATCAAAGCTTGCTAAAACTGCTTCTCCTTCTACAGTTTCTCTCTTGCTGTACAATGCAAGCACTTCATCAATATGGGCATCCGTCATCTCGTTTTGTTTTTTGCCTTTATTAAATTTCTTAGAGGCATCAATAAACAGTACATCCCGTCCATCTCTGTGTTTCTTTAACACAATAATACAAGTCGGAATGGACGTATTATAAAATAAGTTTGCCGGAAGACCGATTACCGCGTAAATATTGCCGGAGCGCAACAATTTCTCTCTGATTTTTCCCTCTGCTGCTCCTCTGAAAAGGACGCCATGCGGAAGCACAATTGCCATTGTCCCACTGCTTTTCAGATGATACAATCCATGCAGTAAAAAAGCATAATCTGCTTTTGATTTTGGTGCCAGTACACCATAATCACTGAAACGCTCATCCTGTAAAAATCCTGCCGCCGCGCTCCATTTTGCAGAATATGGCGGATTCATAAGAACCATATCAAAATCCGTTTCTTCTCCAGTCGGCCAGTCTCCATCCAGTGTATCACCGTTTCTAAGCTTTTGGTTCTCCGCTGCAATTCCATGTAAAAACATGTTCATTCTTGCCAAATTATATGTCGATGTATTCAATTCCTGTCCGTAATACTTAATATACTTTGGCTTAGCCGCATACTTTTTTGCATTTAATAGGAGCGATCCTGATCCCATACACGGATCATACACAGACAGTCCAATCTTATCTTCCTGTCCCGAAATAGCGATTCGTGTCAGGATTTTCGATACAGCTTGGGGCGTATAGAATTCTCCTGCTTTCTTTCCAGTTTCAGATGCAAACTGCCCAATCAGATATTCATATGCATTCCCAAGTATTTCTGCATCTGAATTCAGTAAATCGGCTTTATCAATTTCTTTTATAAGACTGGCAACTGTATCGCTCTGTTTCTGATCTCCTGTACCCAATCGATTGGAATATAAATCAATATCAGCAAACAAATCAGCAAAAATAGGAGCACTCTGCTCAATGTTGTTGAAGCCTTTTTGCAACTGCTCCCGGTTAAAAGAATTATTTCTTGCTTCCTCCGCAAAATGCGTATATGTAAGTTCTGGTTCCATCACATAATGGCATTCTTCTGCAAGCTGTTTTTTTAATACTTCTGAACTTTCTTCGTCATTCAGTGCCTCTTTGTATGCCTCTACTGCATCCTTCAGTGTAGATGGTTTTTCATCGTAAAGCAGATCATATGCCTTGATCAGGAAGGAATCAGAAAGGTATTTATAAAACACGATCCCCAGCAGATAATCTTTATACTCATTTGCGTCCATTTTTGAACGTAAGATGTCTGCCCCACTCCATAATACACTAATCAGATCTTTACTATTTTCAATTTCTGTCATTTTCTTTCCCTCACATTCGTTTTATCTCTCAAGCATTTTACTTTTTATGATGCCAGAGTCGAAAGAGCTCACATGAGCTTCCTCATAGATAAGTGAAAGTCTTTTGATCCGACATCTTTTTATCATTGTAGCACATTCCCTGTTCCTTGTCAGGAAACAAAAATGCAGTGCTGTATAACACACTGCATTTTTGCTTTCCAAAATACATTTTTACTTTTCCACGATCACCGGTGCAGACAAAATGCCGACCTTCTGCAGCACATATTCCTCCGACCAGCCATCATCCTGTGTGCGCCAGCTGCCGGGATTCAGGAATCTGTCATCCTCTCCAACCATATGGACTGCGCCAAAGGTATTGACGCGGTTTCCAAACAACACCAGATCGATCGAATCAGCCTGTCCAACTTCCAGATCATAGGGTGCAAATGTCGTTTCACCCAACCGTTTTCCATCCTTTTCAACTGCAACGAGTGCGCCACGATAATGAGGAATATGTACAACAGCGCCATTTGCTCCGATCGATACCGGCAGATGATAGGTAATATTCCCACCATAAAAGGGAAGTCCCTGGGGTACGATATTCCCAAAGCTTAACGCTCTGACAGGTGCTGTCACAACACCGGCTCTGCCTTCGATACGCACGCCAAAATCACCGAGGAGATAACACCATTCGAGACCGATTCTGTGCGTGAAAGGAACTGTCGCTTCCACTATATTTGTGCCTTTCTGAAGTGTGCCGATTTCGATCGTCCCGATGCAGTGGTCCGTATACCAGCCGGACACCTTTTCGTTCACTGTTTTCCCATTCAGTTTTACAGATGCATGCTCCGCTTCCTCCAGCGCCAAACGTACCGGTACTTCCACTTCACTTTCTATCGTAAAGCGAAGTGTCGCAAAATGTTCCGTCTTTTCCTCCGGCAATACCCATGGCTGGGCAACTTCTCCGCCGCGCGCCGGGAAACCGAGCTGACTGCGCAGGACATTGTCTGCCCGCAGCAGCTCCTGTGCAGGCTGATATGCTCCGCCGTCCATACAAAATTCCGCACGATCCAAAAGAAGAACGTTCGGCTCACTTAAAGTAACAGCAACACGATTCGGAAGGGCTTTCGGCGCTGCGCCGGACGCAAGGAGCTGTTCCCGGAGGGCTGCAGCTAAAGCAGAATCGCCGCATGCTGCGCAGCTTTCTGCCGTGCTGGATGCGCCAGATACCGCCTGCATCGCGCCAGGCACGCCAGTTGCTTGTGTTGCATCGTTCGCATCAGCCGCCTGCACGCTGCCGCTCGTCTCGCCCACCAGCATCAGCTTTAACAGCAAGCTGCTCTGATTATAAAAGATATGATTTACAACCGTCTGCGCCCCTCTTTTTGCTGTCTTCACATCCCGGATTCTTCCGGTCATGGTATCGTATTCTTTCACCGTGAACCTGCCGTTTAACACGATGTTCACAGGATCCTTTTTCACAAAATCCGGATTTCCTGCAGGCTCTCCCACTGCAATAAACAGCCAGCTGCAGTCCTGATCTATGCGCAGCTGATAGATGTAATGGTTTGTCAGGCTGCCCGTCTCATTTTCCAGGCGCAGTGTGCGATACGGCTCAACCGCTTCCAAAAGCGCCGCTTTTTCAAAGACGATCTGGCTGGACAGTGCTGCAAGCTCTGCTCCATCGTTACTGGGCACTGCATCGGTCATAGTCGGTGCTTCTCCCATCAGGATCAGCTTACCGCCCGCTCTTGCAAAGGTTTTCAAACGTTCTATTGTCGTACTGCGCAGCGTTTCACAGCCGGGAATGATAACAGCATCATAGGACATTGCACCGACCTTCAGCGGGTTTCCTGCTTCCGTACACAAATCAGGCAGAAGCGATTCATCCAGAAAGTCAAAGTCACAGCTGCCAAACAACAGCCAGCGGGTCACATTCTGGAACCGTTCCTCCATCTGCTCCCGGATCGATCCGGTCTGGGACTCCGGTCCCCAGTGAAGCCAGTAGCTTTCGATTGGATGAATGACGCCGACACGCACAGCTGCCTTCCCACGTGTCATTGCTGTATTTACTCTTGCAAAATGATCTTCAACTGTTTTATATTCCTTACACCACGGCGACTGATAATTGATGCTCGCCGGATAATCACGCTTTGCCTCCCCCTTCATAGAAACCCAGGACAGATGCGGCACACGCAGTGTAATGCCCAGCGCCGCCTGCCAGTCTCCCTGCAGCTTATGGCGTCTGAAATCAAAGCTCCAGCTCGTTACACCATAAAGCTCGCTCATTACGCCTTCACGCCCAAACTGATGAGATGCAGACTGTGCCTGCTTTGCCGTCGTGTATTCATGGTTGTCACACAGCATGTCGATACCGGGCAGTTCAAAGCTTCTGTACGCACGCATCGCCTCGCCCAGTGCTGCAGTCTGACTGCGCAGTGTGGGCTCTTCCATCATATGTCCGGTCAGCGCGATATTGTGCTTTTTGCACCATGCTCCCACATTGTCTGCAAACGCGCGGGTAAAACGCTCCGTCACATGATCATGATAATGATACCGGATCGTGGAAACGCTTCTGTCTGCTTTTTCCCAAATCAGCTCAGGGAGCTTTTCCAGAATATCCTCCTGATACATTTCCTGATAGGTCTGAGCAAAATCCTCTGTCCAGGGCAGGATCACATCCCGTTTTTCCTGCGGAAACTGCAAAAGTGTTTTATGAGAGAACTGCGGCTCATCCGTAAAGATCGTCGGCACAGTTTTTCCAAACTCGTCCCCGATCTCCTTTGCATAAGCCTCGTGGGTGATTTCCAGGAAACGATCCATTGCCGCTTTGTCCAGCGTATTTACATAGGTCTGATGGTTGTACCAGGTGCTCGGCAACGGGCGTTCCAGATAAGCGTACCAGCAGGTTCCCTGGGGCTGCATGCCTTCCTCCAGTTTTTTACCGGAAACCAGATAACCCTTTTCGTCCAGAACGACATCATAAACCTCAAGCAGCCTGCCATTTAAGGTTCTTGCTGCTCTCGCACTGGAATCTGTCTGCATCTGTACCTCTTCCCCTGCTTCATAAGGCTTGTTTGTAAACAGAAGATACTGCGCACGGTATTTTTCCTCCTTCGTCACAAGACCTCCCGCAAATCCGGATGGCCAACGATCCTCATCATACAAATAAACCTGTAGATTTTCCTGCTTTGCTTTTGCCAGGCAGCCCTTGATCCGATCCATAAATTCCTCGCTTAAATACGGTGTTTCCAGACCGGTACGCGGATGCAGATGTGCACCGCCAAAGCCCATCGACTTTAAGACCTCCATCTGTCTGTCGAGTTCTTTTTGATCCAGCATCGTATTCCACGCCCAAAAGGGAGCTCCCCTATACTCCGCTGTGGGCTGCTTAAACAAGCTGTCTTCCAGTTTCTCTGCCTGATTCTTTTTGTACAGCATTTAACCGCTCCTCCTCTTATGTTTTCCCCTTTATTTTTATCGCTTATTTCTGCTGCATTTTTCTGATCGCTTCCAAAATGGCAGCATACGCTGCTTCCGGACTGCCGCAGGAAGAAACTGCGCATTCCATTGGACATAATCCGGTATTTTGACGATTTCGGATGTTCTCTGTCAGTTCGTCTGCTTCTGCAGGTATGTTGTATTCCGTCAAAAGCTCTTTCGCACCCCTGCTCATCACAGGTGCATACACCCCGGCTGCTCCAAGCTTCACATATAAAAATGCTGCCGCGCGTCCGACGATTTTATCCGCCGCGTAAAATCCGCTCAAATCCTTCCCCTCCCGGATGCGTGTCAGCAGCGGACGCAGACCTGCTTCCTTACTCGTCAGAAGCTCGTCGTCCCTGCACCAGACACAGGTATAATTTCCCTGTGCAAAAGTTTCCTTTGCTTTCTTCATTGCCTGATTCATCTCTGCTGTTCCTCCCCTGCCTCTTTGCTCAAGAGGCATACCATTTCAACGGTATTCCCTTTGTCCCACAAAAGCTCCGTAACTTCCCCGCCATCCCTGAACACCGGAAAATTCAGACCAATCCGCTTTAGCGGATATTCAGACTCGTCATTCCTGTAAATTTCAATTTCCTTAATCAAGGCTGTGACCACATTTCTCTTTTCTTCGTCATTTATTATATTATAAACGCAGTCGAAATTCACCATGATTTTGTAAATATTCTCAAGAGTAATTGCCTGCTGCTTAATTGCATCTCGCCTAAGTCTGGCATCTTCGATTTTTTCCTCCAGCTCAACAATGACATCATATAGGGAATCTAACCGCAAGGTCATATCATGGAGCTTTCGTTCCCGGTATTTTGCATCAGCAGGGAGACTGTCAATTTCCCGTTCCAATCTTGTTTTATTCAGATCAACTTCCTTCAGCTTTGCCTGATAGCCCTCCAGTTCTTTATCCACTGCTTTCGTGTCAATCTGAACGCCAATCCGTTTTTTAATGGCTTGGGCATATTCCTCATTCCTTACGATCTCACGAATTGCCTCAATGACCATCGGTTCAATATCGGTCTTTTTCAGCATTGCCTTATATTCACAATGCTTACCCCGGACCATCCTATTCCGACTACATACATAATAGTAAATTTCTTTGTAAGTGCCATCTTTATTTGTCCATGCGTGTTTATTTGTATACATGGGACTTCCACAAACCGGGCATTTCAGCAGACCTGATAACAAATGAACTCGATCCCGCCCAATTTTTGACGGTTGCTTTACTCCGGTTCTAAGACGCTTGGCATGAGCCTTTTCCCATACCTCCTCACTAACGATTCCTTTATGCTGTCCCTCTGTCAGAATGTAATCGTCATTTCTTTTCATCTGGTAATCGTTTTTTGTGCCTTTGACTTTTTCCTTTGTTCTCCGTCCATAGGCAATTTTACCGCAATAAACCGGGTTATCCAATATCAGTTTAATAAAATGTCCTGTCCAATCCTCTAATGTGCCATTCTGCCTCGGAATTTTCCGTATACCTTGTAAGTTCAACTGATTCGCAATACCACCCAAACCGATTTCCGATGAAGTATATAATTCAAAAATCTTCCGTATTGCCACAGCCTCTGTTTCTTCAATCATCAACTTGTTATCTTCCAGTGTATATCCGTAGGGAGCAAAGCCACCATTCCATCCGCCTTGCCGTGCCTTTTCGCGCCGCCCGTTCATCGTCTGCTCGATAATATTCTCACGCTCAATCTCAGCCACAGCAGATAGTACAGAAATCAAAAGTTTTCCGCTTGTCTGAGAGGAATCAATCCCTTCTTCTATGCAAATCAGATTTACACCGTAAGATTGAACCAACTCCAAAGAGTTAAGTATATCTGCCGCATTACGGCCAAACCGTGACAGCTTATACACTAAAATATAGTCAATGTCCAAGCCATCCTCAATATCTCTGAGCATTTTTTGAAAGGCAGGCCGTCCCTCAATGGATTTACCGGATTTACCGGCATCTTCATAAGTATCAACAACGATCATTTCCTCACGATCCGCAAATCGTGTCAGCATATTTTTTTGACCTTCCAGGCTGTATCCGTCCACTTGCATCTCTGTGCTGACCCTCGGATACAAAACACAGCGTTTTCCATATCGGTTCATAATTCATACCTCCAAAATTTACTTTTGGAAAATATCCTATGTAAAGCTGCGATTCTCACGCAGCTCCGTCAACCTCGCCCAGCACTCTCATACCATATTTCTCGATGATATGTGCCAGCGAAGTGATAAACGCTTCAAATTTTTGTTCCGCCAGAAGTTCTTCTGATCGGATTTCATCTGAAGGAATCAATGCGCTTTTATTCTGGATATTCTCCATTCAGAATCACCTCCGCAATTCCTAACGAAATTATAACTCTACTTGTACAGCCTGAAAATGATACGACCTTTCGGCACTTTTATGTAATCCCCAGACTGCACAAGAGCGTCTTGTTTATGTTTTCCATGTCATCCTTGTTTAGATGACCAATATAGTTTTTTAACCTCGACTTGTCGATTGTTCTGATCTGTTCCAGCATAACAACAGATGGTTTCACCAAACCGCATCTGTCATTTAAGTGGTAATGCGTGGGGAACTTTCTGCTTTTTTTGCTTACACTGGTAATTGCTGCAATAATAATCGTAGGACTGAAACAATTTCCCACATTGTTTTGAAGAATGAGTACAGGACGAGAGCCACTTTGTTCAGAGCCGATACCAGGGCTTAAATCAGCCGAATATATGTCACCTCGATGGAATTTTTCAAACATCACTCTCGCCTCCTTAATATCTTAATACTTAAACAGCCGCACCAGTCTGAAAGAAATCTTCGGATAAAAACCTGGTGCGGCTACTGTTATTCTGTTCGGATTACTCGTCATATTTGCCACGCATCCCTGACGCCGGGGACAGAACAGGTCTCCGCTGGCGCGGCTGTCATAACTCCGCAGCGTCGTTCGTAGCGTGCGCCGCAGGGTTCCCCCCAAGTCTTTGGCGGGCCGTGAGGAAGTATCTTTAAGCCCCCGCGCAGTCATCGCGCCGGATGTGCCACCATCCGGGTCACAGGGACGTTGATCGCTCCGAAACAGCTTGTCCATCACCTCCTGGCTGCTCCATCTTCGCGGCGTCCTGCACTCGCTCATACGCGGGTTATGTACCTGTTCTGCCGTGTATTCAGTTGTCAAAGGTCAGCGAAAGAAAAGCTCCTTCTTGACAGCCATGACAAAAACAGGCGATTTGTCCTGTCTGTACTGCGATTTATTTGAAAAAAATATTTTGCCTTGTCCCTTCATAGAAGCTGCGGACAGCGCAAGCTCCTTACAAGCATAATAAAATAGGTACTATCGTACTCAAAAACGCCTTTTATGAGGTTCTTCCTGCAATGAAATGGGCACGATAAAATATGATTAAGGAGACGATAGTGCCTATGGAACTGATAAAAGAGCTGGGACGAAGGATACAAAAAGCGCGTAAGGAAAAAGGATTGACGCAGCAGGAACTCGCAGATCTGAGCCACGTTTCTCTAAAGCACGTTCAAGGCTGCGAAAGAGGGGTGAAGAATCCTTCTTTTGAGGTTCTGCGCGCTTTTTGCAAAGTCTTGAATTTATCTTTAGATTCCCTGATGAATCTCGATCTGCCTGAAGATGAGCAAGCCGCCAACGATATGCGGCAGCTTTACCTTTCGTGCCCTCCGGCTGCCAGAAAAGTGCTGTTAAACTCGACCCGTGCGTTGACTGATGAGCTAAAAGAGATGGTGCAGACGGCTGGGGTTGACCCAGATGAACATTTAGAGAATAAGTAAGCCGGTGGAGGAATAAAAACCCCCACCGACTTTCTTTTTGCCGCTATGCGGCGGTCAGGTTATTGGGCCGTATCCAGCAACCGCGCCAGCTTCTTCAGTCCGCGCCGGATGCTCTCCCACACGCGGCGGCGGTCAGCACCCTCGATCCGGGCGATCTCGGCCACCGTCATGCCCAGGTAAAACCTGGCGTAGATACGCCGGGCCTGGATGGCGGTCAGCTGCATCAGCGCGGCATACACTTCCTCCCGCAGCAGCTTCTGCTCCAGGACTTCCTCCGGGGTGAGTGGCCGGTTGAGGGCATCGTTTTCAATGCCATCCTCCCGGTTCAGAGAGTAGTGAGCCTTGTGCCGGAACTTCCGGCGTTCATAGGCGGCATCGTCCTGCTCCTGACCCCGGATCGCGGCCACGACTTCCTCGGCCACGTCTACAAAGACATCGGTTTTATACACATCGGGATACAGTTCCCGAAGATTGATCTTCTGCATTATGTACCTCCATTTCGATTCACGGGTTGACGGGTGAACCGAAATGAAGGCGGTGAGCGACACCTTTCGGGGAAATTCCCGAAAAAACGACAAACAAAAGCGCCAGCATCCGAAGAACGGCGGCTGGCGCTGCTAAAAGAGGACTTATGACGCTTATGGACCAGCCACGATAGTGCCTGTTCATAAGCAGATGGGGGCCGATTGACGGTCAGGCTTTTTTTGACAGGTAAATTCCTGCCGAATTATGTCGAAGCGGTCTTTGCTTCACGGCGGCTCCCTCCTAAAGCCGCCGTGTCAGCGTGTAGTCGTCACTCCTTTGTCGAGGGCATAAGGAACGGCGGCCTTGATGTACTCAAAACCGCCGCAGTCCTTGAAAATCCATTATGGGCGCACGAAGCTACCTGCCCTGCAACGGTTTTTTTCTTTTCCCCGTTGGTCGGGGCAGGATCGCTTGGCTTATTCGGTTTGTTCTTGCTCTTGTGCGGCTGCCTCTTTCAGCCGGACAAAACTCTCATCGCTGATAATGTGTTCAATCCGGCAGGCGTCGGCCTCCGCAGTTTTGGGGTCAACGCCTGCGGCAATAAGCTGCTCGGTAAAGAAGCAGTGACGCTCGTAGATTTTTTCGGCTACCTCGCGGCCCACATCGGTCAGATGGAGAAAGTGATCTTCGTCCATCATAAGAAAGCCGCCGTCCCGCAAGGTAGCCACTGCATGGCACACACTGGGTTTTGACACCTCCATGTGCCGGGCCACATCTACGGAGCGTACCATACCGAGTTTCTTTTGGAGAACAAGGATGGTTTCCAGGTAGTCCTCCCCGGACGCATGAAGTTTCATCAAGACCTCCCTTACTGTATTCGCCAGCCTTCGGCTTGTTCGCGGATCTGGATGAACTTTTTATAAGTCCCTTCCTGTTGCAGCAGTTCCTTATGCGTACCCCTCTGAGCCACAGTTCCGCCATCAATCACAAGGATTTGGTCGGCGTTCTCAATCGTGGCCAGACGATGGGCAATCGTAATAATAGTTTTACCGTGTGTTAGAGCAGAAATCGCTTCTTGGATCAAATGCTCATTCTCTGGATCAATACTTGCGGTTGCCTCATCCAAGATAACAATGGGAGCATCCTTGAGCATCGCCCTGGCGATAGAAATTCTTTGCTTTTCACCGCCGGAAAGCGAAGAACCCCCTTCACCAATCACTGTGTCATAACCGTCCGGCAAAGCCATTATGAAGTCGTGACAGCGGGCTGCTTTTGCGGCGGCGATAATCTGTTCATCCGTAGCGTCCGGGCTGCCGAATTTAATGTTATTCTTGATGGTATCCCGGAACAAATAGACATTCTGAAAAACCATACTGATATTTTTTAGCAAGCTATCGCAGGTAAATCGGCAAATATCTGTTCCGCCAACGGTAATCGTTCCGCTGTTCACATCATAGAAACGGGCAATCAGGTTACACAGCGTAGATTTTCCGCTGCCAGATGGCCCCACGATGGCCGTTGTGCTATTTTGCGGAATTTTGAAGTTCAGGTCATGCAGAACAATCCGGCTGTCATATCCGAAAGAAACATCCCTAAACTCAATATCATAGGTTGCCGGTTTTATATCGGTGCCATCCTGGTCGATATAGTTTACATTCTCTAATGCTTCCAACTTGTTCATAGCAGAGTCTACAATTCCAAGAGTATGGGCTGCGTCATTGATGTTTTCAACGCTTCCAAAAATAACGAAAGAGAATAGAACAAACATCAGGAAGAAGGACATATTCATCTGCCCCTGTAAAGCCTGCCATGCACAAATAAAAACAATTCCCATAGAAGCCGCCTTCAAAGCGAACAGGTGCAGGCAGTTAAACGGTGTATAGCCCTTTTCTACTTTGATATGAATATCTTTCAGTTCCTTGCTGGCATTACGAAAGTTCTCAATAGCGGCCCCTTCCTGTCCAAAGGACTTCACAATGGAAAGCCCCCGGATGTATTCAATCGCTGCGCCGGACATATCTTCCATTGCTTTATGGGTTGTTGCAGCGGTTTTTTCACTGTGTCTGCTAATCCCCTGCAAAGCCAGCGCCGAAAGAGCAACGCCGACAATGGAAATAACCGCCGCAACAGGGCTGAAGAAGATCAGGCATAAAACGATGGCAATAAACTTTGCGTATCCATTGATGATGACATCCACCATTTTCATGCCCTGTAATTCCAAAGTAGATAATTCCGTGGTAACACCTGCCAGAATGTCACCGACACTGTTCTGTGAAAAGTACCCAAGGGGAACCCGTTTCAGTACATCGCCCAAATGAATGCGCTGGCCAGCGGCCACTTCATATCCAATACTCTCCTGCAATACTGCCCGAAGATAAGAAAGCAGGAAGTTCAGCACAATCGAGCCAATAATGATCCACAGCGTCTGCCAGATTAGAACTGTATCAATCGCAGTATTCGACCAGTACGCCTGAACTGCTTTATCCAGCGCGTATGCGGCGGTCATTGTAGGGATAGCTGTTGTTAGGCTGCTGAAAAAGGAGAACACAGCGCCAAGATAAAGACGGCCTTTATATTTCCCTGCCCATCGGATAATGCGTTCCATTGACTTAAACATTGACAGCCACCTCCTTTCTTTCGCCCACAGACCAGTTCTTTGCACCAATATGCGCCTGCCACATATCTGCATAAAGCGGACAACGTTCCAAAAGTTCATCCTGCTTTCCGCAGTCAACGATCTTCCCTTTTTTCAAAACGACAATCTGATCCGCGTTTTGAATGGTAGACAGACGATGTGCAATCACCAGCAGGGTCTTTCCTTTGGAAAGAGCCATAATAGATTTCTGGATTTTATCTTCATTCTGCGGGTCAGTGAAAGCAGTTGCCTCATCCAAAATCACAATAGGCGCATTTTTCAAGATTGCTCTCGCAATAGCAATTCGTTGCTTTTCTCCGCCAGATAGCCGCTTGCCGGCATCACCGGCAGGGGTATCATATCCTTTTTCCAGCCGAGCAATGAAATCATCGCAGCAAGCCGCTTTTGCGGCGGAATATACTTCCTCATCCGTAGCATTTGGATTACCCAGGCGGATGTTCTCTTTGAGCGAGCAGTTGAACAGGAAATTGTCCTGTGTCACGAAGCTGACCAATTCAGAAAGCTGGTGAATTGAAAGCTCTTTTATATTTTTGCCGCCAATGGAGATGCTGCCACCAGTTACATCCCAAAACCGTGCAATCAGGCGAGCCACCGTTGATTTTCCTCCTCCAGACGGTCCGACCAGTGCAGTAAAACTCCCCTGTGGCATATTTAAGCTGATACCATGCAACACTTCATTTTGTGTTGTACCGTCATAAGAAAAGGACACATCCTGCAAGACAATATCGGTATGATTGATTGGAGCAAATTCCCCGGAATCCGGCAAATTTGGAAGATTCAAAAGCTCATTTGCTGCTTCAACCGCATACTCCATAGATTTTGCTTCGTTGATGAAGGTCGTAGCTTTCATCAGTGGCCCCACAATACTAAGTGAGAGGATAATTCCCATTGCAAGTTCAGCGGGAGTAATACTTCCACCACGCACCAGCAGCAAACCAACAGGGAGTACCCCAAGCAAGGTAGTCGGCATAATCGCCATCATTAAATTCATGGTTTTCCATGTGCTTTTGAACCAGTTGAGAGTAAAATCCTTAAAGGACTTCACAGCGCCTACAAACTTTTCGTAGGAACTGGTACTTTGGTTGAACGCCTTAACAACCTCAATGCCCTCTACATACTCGATAATAATGTTGTTGACATGGTTATTTGCCTCCATGTAGGCTGCATACTGGCTGTTATAATTTTTCATAAGGAAGAACATCGGAATCATAGCCAACGCAGGAGCAATCAAAATCGAAAGTCCCATACGCCAGTCTATTGCCAGCATCCAGACGAAAATAGCCAGCGGCAGGAGCAGATTAGAAGTCAGTTCTGGAATTACATGCGCCAAGGGCGGCTCTAAGTCCTCCACCTTATCCATGATGATGTTTTTCAGATAGCCGATTCTCCGTCCCATTACCTCGCCAAGCGGGGCTTTCATTAGACGATTTGCAATTTTTAGACGAATACCTTCCAGTATCGTATACGCGGATATGTGCGCCAAAATTGTGGAGATACCAAAACAAAGCACACGGATCAGGTACCCGCCTACGCCAACCAAGCACCATAACAGAATATAGTTTCCTGTGGCAGTACGGTTGATAAACAGAAGCAGAATTTTATAAACTGCCCAAAACGGAATAAATCCACCAGCGACACTACAAATGGCGCATAAAACCGAGAGGATCATCTTTCCCTTGCAGGGTTCTGCAAAGGAAAGTAGAGTTTTGACCCAACTCTTTTTTTGTTGTTTCATAGTAATTCACCTCTTTCGTTCTATTCGGTCAGTAAAGAAAAAAGGATGGTTAAGTCCTACTAACCATCCTTAATTTATCATAATTCAGTTTTTTCTTCCGCTCCACGCGGCCTTTTCTGTGCCAATCAGATAATTGATTTCCGATATTCCAATGGCGTTTTTCCCATCGTCTGATGAAAAGCAGCGGTAAATTTGCTGGGACTGTCATATCCTACAAGACCAGCAACATCAGCCACCTTCAGCGTCTTATCGGATCGCAGCAAAGAAGCGGCATAGTTCATTCGGTAATTCCGCATATATGTGAAAATTGGGCTGCCATATACCGACTTAAAACAATTTTTCATGGGAGTTAGAGCGATGTCAAACCGCTCGGAAAGCTCCTTTAATGTATAGTTCTGTGTTAAGTCCTGAGTTAGGAGCGCCTGGATTGCTTTGATTTTTTCAATCTGACCTTTATAAAAATAGGGGCGTTCTTCTGTATGGCCTGAAAGTTCCAGTGCATCCAGATACAGCAGTAGCTCCAACACCTTAATCTTGAAATAGTCTTTTTTGATTTTGATCGGCACATTGTAAAGTTCGGAAAAAATATGCTCAATGGCCGGTTCTCCTGGAATGACATAAGGTGTGCGGTCACTGCAATATTTTTTCTGCAACTCATAAAGATCAACAGAAAAGCCTTTCATAGAAGCCGGTATTTCTTTTGCCGCAGTCTCCACCTGAAAGCCAATGGAAATTCCGTGGTAGTGGCAAAGCGGAAACTCCACCTTGCCCGAATGATGGATGCGGCGATCCACCCGAAGATCGCCAGCCTCTAAATAGCTAAAGGCATTCTGGCCGACTTCCTGCTCAACGCGTCCTTCCCGGCAGTGATCTATACAGAGCAGGTCCATATCTGTCTGGAAGCCCGAAATGCACTCCTTCATGTGGAAATCATTATACATGAGAAACACACCGGGAAAGACATGATAGAGGGTCATCATGCCTTCACCAGAGTTATCACTTAAACGCATGACCTTACAATCATCGGACTCAACCAGGTTTTGAACATTCGGGCCGTAGTACATTTCCTGGAATAGTTCCGGCATAGACGCTACCTCCTTTCTATGGAGCATCCCTCCATATTAAATATTTTATCACAAGTCCGGCCCAAAAACTCAAAATCATGGGAAACAATGATGATAACTTTATTCTCATCATTCAACTTGCGGATCATATTGCTCACTTCCAGCATACGGTGATAGTCCAGGCCACTGGTCGGCTCATCAAAGACAAGTACATCCTTGTTGGAGAGAATAGCGGTTGCCACCGCAAGGCGCTGTTTCTGACCTCCTGACAGGGCCATCGGATGGCGGTCTTTGAAATCCAGCAAATCAAAAGACCTGAGAATTTCTTCAATCCGCTCCGGCGGACAATCCGGCTGCGCCAGTTCACATTCGTTCCATACGCTGTCTGAAAAAAGCTGATGGTTCACATCCTGCATAACACAGAAGCTGGCCTTATTGCGCTGTTTTGCTTTCAGTGTTTGCCCATCCAGTCGAACCGTTCCGTTCACTTCTTTCAAAAGCCCGCACAGGCAGCGTGTCATCGTCGTTTTTCCCGCGCCGTTATGACCGACAATCCCCAACACTTCGCCCCGTTTTGCAGAAAAGCCAAGGCCGCTGAATACCGGCTGCTTATCAAAGGCACAGGAAAGGTTTTCTACGGATAAGCCTTCCTGCGCTCCTGACGGATCGGCGGGAGGCAGCTCCAGCACAGGCTGGACAAGACTTCTAAGCCCCATCCGGATACGCTGCTCATCCGAAAGATTGCGAAACTCATTCCCGGAAAATATCTGAACGATTTTCCCCTTTTGAATGAAGATTGCCCGGTCGATCAGATCCATCAGGAAATATAGGCGGTGTTCGGCAATAACAACCGTCCGTCCTTCTTTTTTGATCTGGATAATCTGCTGGCGTAAGGTGTCAATCGCATCGGCATCCAAATTGGCCGTCGGCTCGTCCAATACAAAAATGGACGGGTTCATGGCATATACAGAGGCAAACGCAAGACTCTGTTTTTCTCCGCCTGACATAGAAAAGATATTACGGCCCAGCAGTGACTGTATTTTCAGAGCAGAAACCGTAGCATCATATCGCTCTTTGATTTTCCTTGGCTCAACGCCTGCGTTTTCCAAACCAAAAGTAATCTCGCTGTCAGAATCTATATTGAAGAACTGCGATTTTGGGTTTTGGAACACGGAACCAACCTGTTCTGCCAAACGGTACATTTCTGTTTGAGCTACATTCATACCGTTTACAATCGTTGTACCAGATAAGGTTCCGCCCTCGACAAAATGAGGAATCAGACCGTTAATAAGTTTTGTTATGGTTGTCTTACCACAGCCTGATTCACCAGTAAGAACAATGCACTCGCCCTGCTGAATGTTCAGGTCTATATGAGAAAGCGTCCCCTGCGATTTCTCATATTCAAAAGATACATTTTGAATTTCAATCATAGGAAACACCTCCTTATCCTACCATAATGGAAACTACGCAAAAAGCAACGCCTATTGCCAAACACACAAAGTCCTGCACACCGAATTTCATTTCAATCATGCTTGTCTTAGGAGCAGGATTTTCAATGCCCCGTGTAACTGCGGCAGCAGAGAGTTCCTCTGCTGTTGTAGTTGCAGAAATCATTGTCGGCACTAACAGGCACTCGATTTTTTGCGTTCCATGAATATTGCGGAGCTTCATGGCATCTCGAATATAACCTGTTTCTTCTTTCAAGGCTGGGAAGTACCGGACGGTTACAGACAAAGGAATAATCAATCCCTGCGGGATATGCCATTTCCGAAGCGCAACCATCAATTCCCGGACGGGCGTTTTCTGTAATACCATTGTACCGACAATCAAACAAGGGAAAATCTTTCTTGCATAAGATACAATGATCGTGAAACTGCTGGCTAAAATTTTCGGTCCGTTTGGAAATACATAGTATTGTAGCGCCAGACAAATTCCAAATGCGATTGCCAGTTTGCCTGCGGATTTTTGGCATCCGCAGGCAACGATCAGCAGGAGCAGAAAAACAACCCATGTAATTTCAAGCCATACGGAGTGCTGGGTAAAGGCCACAATATTTGCCAGCACCAATAAAAGCAATTCCGTCCGTGGATCGAACCTTAATGTATGTTTTTTGCCCGCTCCATTCATCACACAATTCCTGCCTTTACAAAGTGCTTTTTGAACAGACCTCTGGCGATAAAGGCTCCGATGATACCACCGATGATTGGAGCAACAAACAGAACGATTAGCATTGCATTGGATGACAGAGCTTCAACTGCCGCGACATAATCAGCGGGCATTCCTTGTTCCGTAATCTGCGCCAGGAAATCGGCCTTAAACAACCAGATGGGAAGGGGAGAACCAACCATCCCCAGCGAAAAAATCACATAGGCAATCGAATTTCCATGGAAGCTATTATACTTAGTCACCGCCCGGACAATTTCGGCCAAAATACAAGTTGAAGCCATTGAGATCAGGATCACCAGGGTAAATTGTCCTGTGGCAAAATAGATGAGAGCAGTGATAAGCCCCATCAGGAAAACTGCACCCAGTTTTTGAACCTTTGCGGCCATCAGCATAAAGGGAATACCTGCAAACACAGCAATGAAGCCAGGCATCAGTATCCAAAGAACAGGGTGAATACCTCCCAGAAGCATGAAGGCAAAGTTGATGACAAAGTAGATTGCGGAAAAGATACCGATAGTGATTAGGTCTTTTCCTTTCAGTTTTTTGTCCGTACTCACATCAGACATCATAAATTCCTCCTTTAGTTAGATTGTGCTAACCTATGGCACTTTTGAAAGCGCCCTTCGGCGCTTACAGTAGCTATCATAGCAGACCTGAAAAGTCTTTTCCGCTCTAATCGGCCTTTTTTGTTCCGATAAGACTTTTTCTCTTTGCCGTTTACATAGTGTCGTTCAAACAAATCTAAGAACATAAAAGCAAAAGCCGGGGAAATACACCATACAGTGTTTTACTCCCGACTTCTACTATATCACAAAATTTATATATAGATTAGTTCTTGAAAAATAACTTTCTCCGCCTACGCCTTCAGCGTGTTCATCAGCCCCACCCAGCGCATAGGGTCACAGGCTTTCAGTTCCTCGGTGACGCCCGCTGCCTCCATCATGCGGAATAGCGAGAACGGTGGTTATTCCGAAATTATTCTGATTCGGGATAATACTGGCAAGCAATGCCTGTGTTAATACACACAGGCCCGCAGGGAAGAAAATCCCTCCGTGATTTTCCTCTCCGCTTGCTTGTTGAGGGCAGCGCCCCCAAGCCCCTTTGAACACAGAATTTCATTCTGTGGCTGCGCGTTCTGCGAACGCTTTTGACCAGGACCAGCTTATCGCTGGCCGTGGTCTTTTTCTTTTTCAACATCCTGTTCTACCTCCATTTTCAGCACCCGGTCCACATTGGCTTTGGCAGTCAAAAGTTCCCGCATTTCTTCACGGGAGTGCCGGTACTCGGCGTAGGTTTTCTTCTTTTCCTCCAGCAGTTTTGCATACTCGGCTTGCAGGTCTTTGACCTTGGGCAGCTTCTTCACGCCCATCTCGTCAAAGGCATTTTTGGCTGCCTGATGGAGCAAGATTTCCTGCTCATGTTCCTCGCGGAATTTTCGGGAATAACCGGCCTTGCGGTAGGCTACATAGGTCTCGCGGGTCTTGGCATAGTTGATGATATGGGTACGCAGTACGGCAATCTCCGCCATGCGCTTTTCCGCTGCCTTGATCTGCGCCGACAGTTCGTTGTGGTGGGCGGTGGCTGCCGCCGCTTTTTCTGCCAGCTCCCCATAGTCCAACAGCTGATGTTCGGTGAGAAAATTTACAGTCTGCGCCATCTGTTTCAGGTTAAAAACCTTGGCCCAGCGCACATACCCAGCGCCTTTCCCAGCTTGTAATTTTGCCTGAATGTCCACCAGCAGATTGACCTTGGGCGGCTCCGGCTGCACGGCGGAATTTTTACGGGGCGTATGCTGTTTTTCACCGGCCAGCACCGCACGGATTTCTGCTTCACTGTACCCGGCCCCCAGCTTGTCATCCATGCGGGCTACATTCTTCCAGCCGGGCGCTTTGAGCCGGATTGCTTTCCCGCGCCGGGATACTTCACAGCCCATTTCTGTAAGCAGTTTCAACAATGCGTCAAAGTCAGTGGGCTTTTGCTCCAGCGCACGGTCAATCATCACTCGCAGCTGTTCCCGATGGGAGGGCTTGGCCTGATCACCCAGCCATTTGTTGTAGCTTTTTCCGTGGGGCTTGGGATTCTCCACAATGGACAATCCGTTCTCGATACAGATGGTATCGCTCAAGCGCCGGACGGCTCTGGTGCTGCCCCAAAAGTTGCGGAATTTTCGGTCACAATCTGCATTGACCGCCGACCAGATGATGTGATTATGAACGTGCGATTTGTCTATGTGGGTGCAGACCACAAAGGCGTGATTGCCCTTGGTAAACCGCTTGGCAAATTCCACGCCCAGGCGGTTTGCTTCCTCCGGCGTGATTTCACCGGGTTTGAATGACTGGCGCACATGGTAAGCGATCACATCATCCACCCCGCGCACCCGCCCGGTGGCGGAGATATACTGCCGCTTCGCCAGAAGGAACTCTGCATCGGCGGTCCGGCTGTCACAGCCATAGCCGGTAATTAGTTTTCCGTTGTCGGTCTTTTGCGGATTTGCCACATAATCAATGATGTCGCTGATTGCCTGACTTTCGGTGCGGCCCTTGCCGATATGCAGGGGCATGATGCGTGTGGTTGCCATAGAAGGGCCTCCTTTCTAAAAAAGAAACGGCCTGCATGGTGCAGACCGCTTTTGCTATTCTATAAAATCGTCCTCGATGTCCTCTAACCGCTTCGGAGGAAACCTCATCTCGTATTGTTCTTTTGCCAGTGCATGAACTTCCGGGCGCTTATCTTTCATTCGGTTTTTCAGCCAGGAAATCTGCTCCTTTGATAACCGCCAAGGGAGATTCAGTAAGCGGTTTACCGTCATTTGCTCCGCTTGTTTCTCCGGCGATAAAGAAGCACAGGATTTACAGATGTGCGCCGCATGACCTTTGCCGGAAAATTTTTCGTTAGCCTTATATTCTCCGCAGACTTTGCAATAATGACCGTGTTTTTTCATAGGCTCGATCCCTTTTCACATAGAGCGTATAAACTGCGAACCGCCCCCATGATGATGCTCCACTCCAGATCTGCCGCATAGGAAAACTTCCTGCGGTAAGATTCCCAAAGTTTCTGCATCACATGACTGCTTTCCACTTCATTCAAAACATCCACAGCTTCTGCAAGATGCCGTTCGGTTCCGCGTTTTTTGGCAGTTGCCAACAGTGCATCATAGAGCGTCTGCCGGTTCAATGTGTTCCCGTGGAGCTGATCCAGAATATAAATGTCATAGAAATCTCTCATGCGGGTGTTGGTGGTGGTTCTGGTGATGATTGTTTCCAGCTTTTCAGCCAGAACGGTTTCCAGATTGTATGCCCAAATGTCAATGGAGCGATCTTCCAGCATCAGCTTGAAAGAGTAGCGTACCTCCCTGGGGGTAATGGCATCCCCTGTGGAAATGTCAATCTTCAAAGGTGTCACCACACCGTCAAAGGTTGTAGTCATGCTGACCCGAATCCCAGGATACTCCGCTTCATCCATAATCTCTGAAATGCTTTTCAGCTGAAATTTGACGCCATCATCAATCGGTACACTCACAATAGCAGAAATCAGGTTCTCGATGTCCTCTACATTAACATTGGCTCCTTTTACAGTAGCGTCCAAGTCCATCGTGGAACGGGCATCCAGTCCAACCATTGCCGCTACCAGCATCCCGCCTTTCAGAATAAATTTATCACGATATTCAGAAAGGGAAATACGCTCCAGAAAACGCTCCATCATATAGTTTCGCATTAAAAGCTGTGCATCCGCAGATTTTTCTCTGGAAAGATTGCGAATCAAATCTTTTAGCTGCCTTGCTGTCTTTATCATAAAAGCACCTCCAAATACTGCCGTAAAATTTTTTCAACCCGGAACATACCGGCATACCGCATCAAAGTCCGCAGATCCTTGTCCTTTCTTCTGGCATACATCTTCAGCGCACCTTGAAAAGTCTGTATTTCCATGCTGCTTCGGCTGCGGAGCAGATCGCAGATGGTGCGCTCCATATCATAGACAGGAACCGTATGCCCAAAAGGTGTTTGGCCAGTTGTCAGCCCTACCTCATATAGTTCTGGTTTGATGGTGTAAACAGAAAGGCCCTCTGCCTTTAAGCGAGTGGTGCTGTACCCTCTGCGCACCGTGATAGCGTATGGAGATGGTTCCCGGTCTGTCAAGTCATGGAAAAATAGCGCTGATTCATGGGAAAATACTGCCTGACCACATCGCAGATGTAACAGAAACATCGCATCAATCCAGGTGTCCTCGGAGACATAAATTCCGTGAGCAACCTGCTGAAGATTTTTCTCTTTGACATATTCATAAAAAATGGGTTTTACAATTCCACTGGCGATTACCTGTGCGGTTTGCAGCATCCCATCATGCTCGGTCAGAAGTCTGTCTAATTGCTCAAACCGTTCTGATTTGGTCACATCTATCACTTCCTTTCGTGCTACTATTATACACGGATGTAGCACAGAAGTAAATATGGCAATTTAACAGACACTGTCTGGCATTTTTGTGACCGCGCATTTTATCCATAAACCAAATCCTGAATGGCAAACTTCAAGTCCTGCACCTTGCCCAGCAGCCAGATGGCAGCCATCGGCAAACCATAGGGACTAATAAGGAATGCCATCACCAGCAGGATAATGCCGTTTTGCAGGGAACAGGTCAGCAGGACCGCCACGCCCAACAGGGCGATCACCATGCTGATAAGCCCCAGCACCAGACCGGAAACATAGACGATCCCCACACAAATCCAAACGAACAGGGTCAGTGTCAGAATTACCGGAGCTACCAAAATCTTCAACAACAGTTTTAACAAAAACACCAATGCCCTCATTGTTATGCCTCCTCCCAAAATCACAGTTCCTGTTCCTGATTCCATTATCCCTGTCTCACAGCCAAAAGGCAAGGATACGGGCAAAAAGAAAAAGCGGAGGAAGGTGCGGCGAAGAAACGCCGTTCCTCCCTCCGCAAATGGAGTATCTATCCCTGTTATGAAAGTTTAGAAAGCTGAGTAAGGATTTGACTCACACCCTCCCACAGTTGTTCTTGCCGCTGGGATATATCCTCCAAGTCAGCATCATAAACCCGCCCGGTCTCATGCACTTTGCGGGTCAGCTGATTCAAGTTGTTGCTGCTTCGGCGCATCAGGGAGACCAACTCCTTCAGCTCCGGCAGTTCCAGCTTGACCACATACCCATCCAGCGCCATTTTCCGCAGATAAGCGCTCAAATTCTCTGTCCCGTATTGCTGCATCTTTTGATGGATCAGTTCCAGTTCTTCTGCGGACACCCAAAACAAAACCGGAACATCCCGCTTGCGCTTTGCCATGGTTATCGCTCCGGCTCCCGTTTTTTCGGGGCGGCAGACTTATGGGCGGGCAGTTCCTGTTTGAGCTTATCCCGTACTGAGGGACGGGACGGTTCCAGCTTTTCTCTCTGGGTACGGCTGCGCTGCTGTTCTTCACGCACCAGATCAATAAAACCATCCAGAACAGCAGGGTGGCTGTTTAAGGCATAACCACAACGGACGGTTTCGGGATTATCATTAGGAATGGTCTTAGCCCATTCTTTGTTGCGTCGGGAGTAGCGCCCATCCCAGTCCTGAAGCTGGACCGTGTTAGACAGAACCATAGACACACGCTCCATGCCATAGGTCTCGATCACACCCTTTGCCGCATCGTGGCTGAGATACATTCCGTCGAAGTGTTCCCGCACCGCCGCTTCAATGGACTCCTTGCATTGGAGATTTGCATTGTTGGAAACCCGGTACTGCTCCAGTTCCCTATGTTCTCTCGCATAGGCGGCAGAGTGGGGATAGACCGGTGTTGTTCGCAGTTCCTCTTTAGCTCTGCACACATCGTCGGCACGGTTCTCAATACTGTCCCGGATCACATCCATATAGCCGGTCTCCAGCTTTTCAAAATAGCGGTACACATCCGCCAGCGGAGAGGGAGATTCCAAAAGTGCCTGAGCCTGGGCATCAGTCAGCTCCAGTTCCTCCATCGCCATCACAATGTCCTCACGAACCGTGTACTCATAGGTGTGGTGCAGGATTTCTTCCGGGGGCTGTCTTTTCAGCCAGTCCCGGAACTTGTCCTGTTCGGCAGCCATCTTTTCATAAAGGGCTGTATTCAGATCGTTAGTATTCATGTTATCGCACCTCCTCATGCTGTTTTGGTTTCTTGTCTGTACTGCGGGGTTGCACCGGGCGTTTTAGGTTATCCAGCACCGAAGGCCGTGTACTTTTGGCAACAACAGACTCGGTGTGTGCCTGTCCCTTTCCGTCGATGTTGAGCAGGGTATCCAGCTCCACCAGACGGGCGTTTTTGCTTCTCAGTTCTTCTTCATAAAGGAATGGCTTTCCGACTTCCTCCTTTGCGGCAGCCTGCTGCTGATAGAGGTTATCCAGCTGGGCCTTTGCCGCCTCCAGACGCTGGGGCATCTGGGCGAGGGCATTGTCGATACGGGTAAGATTTCCGCGAGGGTCTGTACCAAGGGTTGCCCGGTGGGTCATCTGTCCTTTCAGCAGGAGCGTATACTCCTGTTTCCAAGCGGAAAATTCCACGGATATGGCATAGCCCCGGTAGCTGCCGATCTGCACCGGATCGGAGGTTTTGACCTCCTTGCAGGCATCCAAAAGGGCAGCACCGGCGTTCTCCTTATCGGTCAGCAGGTCTCCACGGATCTCCATACCGGCAAAGCCGTCCTCCGGGTGCGGGTGAGCTGCCAAAACCTCCAGGTCAGATTCAAAGCCCTTGATAAAGCCCTTGTGCTTTTCAATCTCCTCCGGGAAGTATTTGAGCAGCTGGTCCTCCAGACGATATTGCTTGCTCTGGTGGTCGGCTTTCATCAGCTTCAGGCGGGATACCTCCACATCCAAATCCATACGCTCTTTGATACGGGGATCTCCGGCACACAGAGCCTTGATCTCAGCAAAACTGAGGGCGGTTTCATCCACATCATCGCAGGAGCGCACCGGCGATTTAGAAGTCATGATCTGGCTGATGAATTTCTGCTTATTCTCCACCGTCTGCCAGAGGTATGCGTCAAAGGTTCCTTCGGTCACATAGCGGTACACATGGACAAGAGGATTCTGGTTACCCTGGCGCTCGATACGGCCCTTGCGCTGGGCAAGGTCTCCCGGTCTCCACGGACAGTCCAGGTCATGAAGTGCCACCAGACGGTCCTGCACATTGGTGCCTGCGCCCATCTTGGCGGTGCTGCCCAAAAGGACACGCACCTGACCGGTACGGACTTTAGAGAACAGCTCCTTTTTCCGCACTTCGGTGTTGGCTTCATGGATAAAAGCGATCTGGTCGGCAGGCATCCCCTGAGCAATGAGTTTCTGACGAATATCGTCATATACCGTAAAGACCGGTTCCTGCTCCGGCAGAGGCACAGCGCCTTCCAATGCGTGAAGCAGTGGATTATCCAGCGTTTTCGCCGCCTTGCTTGCAGGAGCTTTTGCCTGTGGTGTAGAAATGTCGCAGAACACCAGCTGGGTCAGCTTGTCAGCTTTGCCATCCCGCCAGATCTGCATGATGTTGTCCACGCACTGATTGACCTTTGTGCCAGGTTCATCCGGCAGCATCTGGTTGACGATCCTCTGGTCCAGCCCCAGCTTGCGGCCATCCGAGGTAATCTTGAGCATATTGTCCTGGGACGGGTCAACGGTTCCGCTGTGTACCAGCGATGCGCGCTCCGAAAGGGCCTTGACCATTTCCTGCTGATGTTCGGTAGGCTGCGCCACGATGTTGTGGTATTCCACCTCCGGGGTGGGCAGGTTCAGTTGGTCGGCGGTCTTGATGTCCGCCACTTCTTTGAACAGGTTCATCAGCTCCGGCAGATTAAAGAACTTGCTGAATCTCGTTCTTGCCCGGTAGCCGGTGCCTTCCGGTGCCAGCTCCAATGCTGTGACGGTCTCCCCAAATCGGGAAGCCCAGCAGTCGAAGTGGGTCATGTTCAGTTCTTGCAGGCGTTCATACTGAAGATAACGCTGCATGGTGTAAAGCTCGGTCATGGAGTTGCTGACCGGTGTGCCGGTGGCAAAAATCACGCCACGGTTTCCGGTGATCTCATCCATATAGCGGCACT
>OHJJ01000174.1_pt1 | contig 45474 bp, 39 predicted proteins | sample 1568551 | NCBI WGS metagenome assembly OHJJ01 (sample SAMEA3879505, study PRJEB24766) | human gut metagenome | biome: human-associated habitat; feature: feces | place: USA | collected 1985/1987 | reverse complement strand
TGATAGAAATAAAGGTTATAGAATTATATAAGAAAAACTGTTGGGATGTTATTACCCTACTGATGATACTGACAAGTGCGGCTGTCATCATTTATTTTGGAGAAGTAATTAAAAAAGCATTATCAATAAATCTGTTGTTCTTTTGGTTAATTTTACAAGGAATATATCTTACAATTCGACGCTATATAAGTCAAGATACTGATTGACTAGATACAAAATATTTGATAAAATATAAATAGAAATACAGCAGATCAAAGGAGGTAAAACTTATGAGAGCAAAGAAAGTGATTGTAGGGGTAGCTATTAGTGCAATGTTAATTTCTTCATCAATTCCAGTAATGGCATTTTCTGTTACAAACGGGAATAAGACATTTGATAAAAAGTGGGAATTGAGCACTACATCTGATGGCGGAAAAGGTGTTTTGACTTATGGTTATAATACTCTTGCTATTAATGAAGATTATGCACACGCATATCATTCAACTAAAGATCATTACGCATATGTCAAGAATGGAAATGGTTCTTTTTCGGGTTCAAATGTTGGTAAAGGTAATTGGTCTAAAATTGAGGTTGCTCATAAAGGAAATAGTATTACCTACGGTAATAGCTACTAAACAAAGGTTCGGGATAATGGCTGAGTGGTTGGAATTCCAACCACTCTTTTTTGTGGAGTGTATATAAATGAAGAAAAAAATAAAATATATAGGAATTGTTTTGGTTATTTTGTTCTGTTGCTATAATTTATTTTGGTACTTCGGGAGTTATAAACCATATAACGAATTTCAGAAAGACTTCCCTGAAATAGAAGAATCTGGAGTAAAAATTTACACAGATAAAGATGGATTCCAGTATAGTGTGTCTGTCCCTGATTATTTGCTTTGGAATGGAAATCTTGCGATAGCTGAGTCAGATGTTCGATATGCACTAATTATTTGGATAAAACCATTTCACCAAGGAATAAGTCAAGGCGTGCTATTTAATGACTATAAGGATTTGAATACTCAAATTATGTTGTCAAGTAGCAAAAAAGCTGAAGATCAAGAAGATCAATGGATTGTTGATGAAAATAGCACAATATTGACTACGATATTTGAAAAAGCAAATAAAGTATGGAATCTGGGGTTGAAATAAATGAAAGCAATTAAAAACTTATGTTTGTTTTGTTTCCTGATTTTTGGAATACTTATGCAATCTGAAATATTTCAAGATCAGCTTTGGAACTTTTCTACAGCATATTTTACGTCATCACGCTATGAAGTTGCTAGTGAAGATATGTCGCAGTTTCTGAAAGATGTATCAGAAACTGCAACGGAGAATGATGTACATATTTTTTCTCAGTACAATGAAATCAATAATAAATACCTTTCAACACTTCATATTTATGGCGATGATAAAGTAATCAGACAAACATTAAAAAATACTGCAAACATAGAAGAATCAGAATATACCGCTTTAGTTTCCGGAATTACGAAAGTAAAATTTCATAATCTCTCAGAATTGCAAAGTACCTCTGTGGGTTATGAAAACTTTATCTCATACATAGGAAATGAGGACAATATTATCTCTGCATATCAGAAATTATCAGAAAAATATAGCTTAACTTATCCAGAATATTGGAATTCTACGGAAAAGGACATGATTTTTATTATATGGGGTATGATTATTGCATTGATGATTGTTCTAAATGTAATTGAAGTGGTTAGGCGAAAAAAAGAGGTTGTTGTACGAGTTTCCTTAGGAGAAAGTGCTGGTTTCATAGCATTTAAGGCTGCTTTATTCGATGTAACTTTTGACATTGCATTATTTATTGTTGCAAAAATATTGCTGTCAAATTATATATCGGGAGCATATGAGAATAGACTCGTCACAATTTTATATTCCATTGGAATTATTCTTTCCACTATTCCATATTGTTCTTTTTGCTTTTTTGATATTAGAAAGGCATTCGCAAATGCAACACACAAAAGAGGAGTGGATTTTTTAATTTATTCGTTAAAATTTATAGCAGGGGTAGCCGCTGTTTTTACAATTACCACTAATATTAGTAGTATTCATAATAACCTATTTACAAATGAACATTTGTTAGAAGAATATTATGATGCAAATTATTTTACCGTAAAGACTACTGATTTTAATGCTGAAAAAGAAGAAGCTTTTTGGAATAAACTATACAAGAATGAATATAACACATTAAAGCCTGTAATATGCTTGAATATTTTAAATGATAAAAATGATGTGATATATGTAAATAATCATGCAAAAGATATGTTACAAGGTTTTACGAAGCAGATAAATGCAGTAGAGAATGAATCTTCTGATTTGATTATTTTCATTCCAAAGAATAGATATTTTGCTAAAAACAAGCAATTAGCCTATGACTCCTTGAGCCATGTTTTAAATCATGATAATTTACAACAATTAAATATTCAGTACATAGAGTATAGCGAAACAGAATACTTTTCCTATTTAGATACAAGTAGAATAAATGGTATCGAAAAAAGCAAAAATCCGATAATTATTTATCAGGCAAACAAAGATTTAGCAGTCAATGGTGGGTATCTTGAAAGCTATAAAGCAGGAGCAGTTTTATTTCAATGTGATGAAAAACAGCTAAGAAATATCAGCAAAAAGTATGAAGATATGCTTGGAAATTATCAGCTAGTAATTACAAACGTACATGAACAGTATTTATATAATCACACATTTTTAATAAAACTCGTGGGATTTTTAAGTTCTCTTTGTACGATTGTATTGCTTTTAAATATTATGATTATTGTTACAGTAAGTAGACTAGAGTTCCGAGAAAATGCAATGAAAATTTCCTTGATGAAAATCTTTGGATATAGTTTATTTGAACGGCACAAAACACTTCTTAAAATGATTGTAGTGGAAAATTTTGTGATATTAGTAGGTATGCTTATCTATTCTTTATTATCGGTACAGACTGAAGTAGGAATTAGCATTCTTGTTAGTTCATTTATGGCACTAATAGAATTTACAATTATTTTCTTTAATATCACAATTGTTGAAAAAACAAACATACCGAAATCATTAAAAGGAGGTTGCTTATGATAACAATTGAAAATCTATGCAAAGCATATAATGATAAAATTTTGTTCAAAAATTTTCATTTGGAAATTCCAGATAGCCGTTTTTTGGTAATTAGTGGCGAAAGTGGATGCGGAAAAAGTACTTTACTTAATATGATTGGAGGTATTGAAACTCCTGACAAAGGTTCTATTATTGTGAATGGTTTTGATGTGGCAAAAAAAGGAAAAAAGCAGAAATATTTCAAAGAAGTTGTTGGATTTTTATTTCAAAATTTTGCCCTTTTGGAAAACAAAACAGTAAAAGAAAATCTAGAAATAATAAAAAAATCAGGTAGAACGGATATTTCAATAAATGAAGCTCTTGAAAAAGTTGGTTTACAGAAAGTAATTAACAAAAAAGTCTATCAATTATCTGGTGGCGAACAGCAGAGAGTTGCGTTAGCTCGTTTAATGCTAAAGAAATGTTCGATTGTATTAGCAGACGAACCAACTGGTTCCTTAGACAAAAAAAATAGTGAGATTGTTATGAATATATTGCATGAGTTAAGTGAACAGGGAAAAACAGTTATTGTTGTAACTCATAGTGAAGAAATTGTAGCACAAGAAAAGCATGTTCTATATTTATAATTACCCATAATAGAAGAATATGTTCTTTCGGGAGACACCTCCTCTAAGAACATATTCTTTTGGTTAAAATTGATTATAAAGATACTTTTATTTCAGTATATTCGCTATATTGATGGGATATATATTTGCATATTATTTATATGGATAAGGATTATAACTCTAGTGAGTCTTCTGCATCTACCCACATCTGTAAATTACCCTCAAGATATAATCTTGCATATTCCAAAGGCTCATCCACAGCCAATGAAGTAAGCGCACATTCTGATCCGTATGTGGTTTTTAGATTTTTTTCAGCTTTCCAGCAATCAATGCGAAGCATATATCCGGCACTTGTGTAAACATCAATACTATCGTGATTTATGTTGTATTCTGCATAAATTGTTCTCATCGTATCTTATCTCCATTTTCTTTTAATAATCAGTTATAGAGTTAAATATCGAAAACATTTCAATCAGTTCACCATGTCGTTATTGTTATATGTTATACTGTGTTATGAAATTTTCTTTCCCTTAATTTTTCCCATATTAAGGTTCATGAAAGCCAATGGGAGAATATAACGCAAGGGAAAGAGTAAGGGAAAGTTCACTTGCTACAAACTTAGTATTTTCAAGGGTTTATGAGGAATTTGATAATCAAATATAACAGTTATTAAATATCCTAAAATAAGTGAAATATCAACTGGAATTTTTCAAAAATTTAATATAGAAACAGAAGTAGCAAATAATATGAATATTCTTGTTTCCGGTTTTCAGAAGGAATTGGGAGATATTTCATGTATTCATATTGGTAAAAATGGACCTGGAAGCAGTTGTATTGTTAATGGAAAGCCAGTAAGCGGTGCATTTGGATTTCAGGGAGAAGTTGGATTTAATTTTTATGATGAACATAGGACGTTTAGAGAGATTGCTTTAGAAGGATATCAAAATATTGATGTGATAGAATATACAGGGAGATTGTTACTTCAAATTATTACAGTAATAAATCCGTATAAGCTATATTTATATCCCCTGACAGATATAAATATAGAGGAATTGCAGAATTATTGTTTAAGATATGTACCTCAAGAAGCGATGCCGCAAATAATCCTAAAAAAACATATGACAAAGATTATCAATATAGTTTGCTCAGCAGGGGAATTCATCTTTTACAGGTAATTATTTAATTTGGAGGGGAAATGGATAAAATTACATTTGATGAAAAGAGAATCGCAGAAGGATATATGAACCGTCCATGGCTTCATAAAAAAGTAATAGAACGATTTGTAAGCGATTGTGAAGTTACTTCCAATTTTCGGAATGGATTGGATGTAGGATGTGGGGCTGGATTATCGACAAAAGCACTCCACCTGATTTGCGACAGGGTTACAGGAACTGATATATCAGAACAAATGATTCAAGTGTGTAAAGAGGAATATAAGGATAATAAAGCATATACATTTTACAGGGCAAAAGCGGAGGAAACAAAAGAGCCAGCAGAAAAATATGATATCGTAACTGCAGCTGGAATGGTAAATTGGGTTGACAGGGATTTGTTTTTAGAGAATATGGGACATGCTCTGCAGGATCAGGGTATTTTGCTGATTTATGATTTCTGGATTATAGATAAAATGCAGGGAAATGATGCTTATACAAACTGGTATCATGAGGAATATTTAAAGCGCTTTCCCAAACCGCCCAGAAACGAAAACACGTGGAAACAAAGTGAACTGCCGGATTATTTTCAAATAAAAAATCAGGTAACATACGAATTATCCTATGATTTTTCTATGGAGCAGTTTATTGATTTTATGATGATTCAGTCGAATGTAAATACAAAGATAGAAAACGGGGAAGTAAGTGAGGTAGAAGCAAGAGATTGGTTTAAAAACTCGCTATCGCCTGTTTTTGAAAACAGGAAAAAGACGTTATATTTTACAGGGTATAGCTGGTATCTCTATAAATCGGCGGTTCACCGTGGATTGTCTAGCGGTTGCTGTTGATTTTTCCTGATATATTGTTTATATTAAATACATTCTATTTCTATTATGGCAGGCGGCTTTTGCAGAGGGAAAGTCGCCTATGCCGTAGAATCTGAAATCTTTTCTACTTTTTCAAGGTCGGATCGACCAGAGATTTCTATCAGACAAAAACTGAATAAGGAACAGATGGAGATACCGGGAAGACCTTGCAGGAAGGAGCCTTCCTGGTATAAGATGAATGTATCAGAAAGGCAAAAGATGGAGACAATCAATACACCTTATGATGACACTTTCCGCACGCTGCTGCAGGACTGCCCAGAGCTGGTGGTTCCGCTGATTAACGAGCTGTTCGGCACGAATTATACCGGGCGGGAAGTAGTGGTATCGAATGAGAACGAGATTTTTTTGAGGAATCCGGAGGGGAAAAAGGAGAAGCGGGTTACGGATTCCAACTTGACATTGATTTCTTTAAAGGGAATTTCCAAACGATATCATCTGGAATGTCAGAGCACAGCGGATGGGACGATGGAAATTCGGATGTGGGAATATGATGCGCAGATTGCTTTGATGGAGAAAGAATATCGGAATGGAGTACTGCATGTAAAATTCCCGGATTCTGCAGTCATCTATTTAAGAAGCAGCAAGACAACGTCGGACGAACTGAAAATCTGTATCCATGTACGGCAGAAGCAATTGCAGTACGGGATTCCGATTTTGAAGGTAAAGGACTATACCCTGGAAGAACTTTTTGAAAAACAACTGTGGATGTTGATCCCATTTTATATTTTTCGATATGAAAAAGAATTTCGAAAAATTGATGGAAATCAGAAACAGTTAAGCGGACTGAGACTGGAATACGAAAAAATTGCGGAAATGCTGGATCAGGAGTGCCAAAGCGGTCGTATGAAGCCGATCACCTGTGGCGCACTGTGTGAATTGTCCAATAATGTGGTGGAAAAACTGGCGTCGAAGTATAGCAATGTAGAAAAGGAGGTTACGGAAGTTATGGGAGGAAAAGTGCTGAATTATCGGTCGAAAGAGATTTATCTGGAAGGTTGCGCATTTGGAAGAGAAGAAGGACAAAAAGAAAGTATTGCGCAATTGGTAACCAGAAAATATCAGCTTGGAGACAGTCCCGAAAAGATCGCCAAGGATCTCTTGATGAGTGAGGAAGAAGTAGAAGAAATCTTGGGGAAAACGACAGGAAGTCAGCAATAAACAGGCTTCCAATATTTAGAAGAGTGCGGATGCTGTTCTATCTCAAAGAAAACAAGAACAGCCGCAGGCGCGCCGCAAATTCAGAAGCGCCTGTGGCTGTTTTTTTATTTCATAGGAAAATGCGTCCTATGAAATAAAAACGCGCTACGGGGATGCGCACTCGGCGCAGGGGTAGATGGTTGCCGAAGCAACCGCGCCTCGGCGCGAGAATGTGCCAAGGCACATTCTTTTTTACATTTTATCCTTTCCTTCCCGCCTCGAACAGATAGATTTCACGGCTGACGCGGTTGGCGAGGTCGGCGCTTACTTTGGCGAACAGATCGAGCTGTCGTTTGCGAATTTCCATCGGCGCCTGGGCGAGCTCCCAGCCGATGGCGTCCGCGAGGCGGGCTTTTTCCGCATCCGGCAAAGAGCGGTAACGGGTGCGCGCCTGGGAATAGTCGTCGGTTTTCTCAAGGACGGAGCGCTGCACAGTCCCACCGGGATAGCGCATGCCCGGATAGCAGGGCATGGGGGCTTCCTGCGGATTGTTGCGGTCTAAGGAGTTTGGCTTGTAGTTGACGCAGCCGAGCGGATTTTTGTATGCCATATAGCCGTCCTGCTGGTCGTTGGCGACAGGAGAAACCGGGCGGTTGACCGGAAGCTGGGCGAAGTTTGCGCCGATGCGGTAACGCTGTGTGTCGGTGTAGGAAAATGTGCGTCCCTGCAGCATTTTATCGGCGGAAAATTCGATGCCGGGAACGATGTTTGCGGGACAGAACGCTGCCTGCTCGATGTCGGTAAAGAAGTTTTTGGGATTTTCGTTTAAAACCATCATGCCGACCTTCTGGAACGGGAACTGATCCTCCGGCCAGATTTTGGTATCGTCGAGTGGATCGAAGGACAGCTGGTCAGCCATTTCGGGCTTCATGATCTGTACCTGAAATTCATATCGGATCGGGTTGCCCAAAGCGAGCCGCCTGTGCAGCGTGCGCACAGCGATGTCCGGATCCTGACCGGCAAGGCGTTTTCCTTCTTTTCGGTCGATGATGTCGAAGGGTTCCTGTGCGGCAAAACGATATTTGACGTAAAAACGTTCCCCTTTTCCATTGACCCAGACAAAGGTATTGACACCAAAACCGTCCATTTTGGCAAAATCCTTAACGATGCCGCGGTCACTGTAGAGCCACATCAGTTGATGAAGGCTTTCCGGTGTGAGGGAGAAAAAATCCCAGACATGCGCGTAGTTTTTGATATTTGTGCAGGGATCAGGCTTCTGGGAATGGATGAAATCGGGAAACTGCATGGCGTCGCGGATAAAAAAGACTGGAAGGCTTAAGCCGACGACGTCATAATTACCCTGAGAGGTGTAAAATTTAACAGCAAAGCCGCGCGGGTCGCGGTCAGTGTCAGGAGAGCCCTTGGAGCCGATGACGGTGGAGAAACGGATCAGAAAACGGGTGGATACGGACGGATCCTGTAAAAACGCAGCGCTCGTATAATCCCGCATGGAACGGTAAGGGCGGAATGTGCCGAATGCGCCGCTTCCTTTGGCGTGCACAACGCGCTCCGGGATGCGTTCCCGGTCGAAATGTGCAAGTTTTTCAATAAAATCCACGTCCTGTAAGAGGACGGGACCGTTTTGCCCGAGGGTCTGGGAGCTGGCGGTGTCCGAAACGGGAGCGCCTTGAGAAAGAGTCAGCACAGGCTGGCTGCAGGAAGCAGCGAGAGTCTGTGCTGAGTTTGGATTGGTGTCAGCCAGATGTCCGTCAGACGGCGTCCGGTTGCTGTTTAAAGATTCCTTTGTCATAAAATTTCCTCAGAGTCCTTTTTACTATTTATGATATGGGACTTTGGGAAAAAAGTACCGCATTACTGCTCGCGGAACGTGATTGTGCCAGTCTTTTCGTCCATGCTTTCAACGATAGCGAGAGATTCCAGATGGATGCCTTTTTTGCGCAGCTCATCGCCGCCGGGCTGGAATCCTTTTTCAATTACGATGCCCGCACCGACCAGGGTTGCACCGGAGGATTCTACCAGGGCAGCAAGACCCTCGAGAGCTCTTCCGTTTGCTAAGAAATCATCGATCAGCAGGACTCTGTCGTTGGGAGAAAGGAATTCTTTTGATACGATGATGTCATAGATTCTGCCGTGGGTGTAGGATTCCACCTGTGTGGTGAAAACGTCTCCGGCAATATTTTTGGTCTGATTTTTCTTTGCAAAAACGACAGGAACATCAAAATACTGCGCCGTGATGCAGGCAATGCCGATACCGGAGGCTTCGATGGTCAGGATCTTGTTGACGCCGGCATCTGAGAAACGGCGGTAAAACTCTTTGCCGATTTCTTCAAACAGGTGGATATCCATCTGATGATTCAGAAAGCGGTCTACTTTGAGGACATTTCCTTCTTTAATGATTCCGTCTTTGCGAATTCTTTCTTCCAAAAGCTGCATAGTTTTTTACTCCTTATTTAAATTTCTGATAATAGCCCATAATAAAAATGAACAGGACGATCAGCGGCAGAATATAGGAAACGTAAACGCGCGCCCAGGCGGGGAATTTTACGCCCTTGCCGGTGTCGGCTTCTGCCAGGAAGTTTTTCCAGCCCCAGCCGTATCTGCTGGTACAGAACAGCAGATAGACCATGCTGCCCAGGGGCAGGAGGTTGTTGGAAACAATGAAGTCCTCGAGATCCTGAATCGTGGAGCCAGCGCCCATCGGCTGGAAACCGGACCAGATGTTGAAGCCGAATACGCAGGGCAGGGACAGGAGGATAATCACAATTCCATTGATCAGGACGGTTTTTTTACGGGATGTGCCGAACAGATCCATGGAAAAGCTGATGATATTTTCAAATACGGCAATAATCGTGGACTGGGCGGCAAACGTCATGAAGACGAAGAACAAAACACCGAAAATCCGTCCGCCGACCATCTGGTTGAAGATGTTGGGCAGAGTGATGAACACCAGTCCGGGGCCCTGTCCGGGATCGACGCCGAATGCAAAGCAGGACGGGAAAATAATCAGTCCTGCGAGAAAAGCAACCAGTGTGTCCAGAAGGCAGATATTGATTGTTTCCCCTGTCAGGGTGTGGTCTTTACCGATGTAGCTGCCGAAAATCGCCATCGCACCGATGCCGAGGCTCAGGGTAAAGAACGCCTGTCCCATTGCGGCGAAAATCGTGTTGCCGACGCCGTTTTCTGTAAATCTGGTAAAATCGGGAATCAGATAAAAGCGCAGTCCCTCAGAAGCGCCGGGCAGTGTCACACTGCGGATACACAGAATGAGCAGGATGAGGAAAAGACAGCTCATCATTGCCTTGGTAATACGCTCCACACCTTTTTGCAGACCGAGACTGCAGATAAAAAAGCTCAGCAGAACCACAAGAACCATCCAGAATGTCATGTAACCGGGGCGGGCGAGCATGTCATTAAAAACTGCTGCAACGCCGTCAGAATCCAGACCTTTGAATTCGCCGGTCAGCGTCTTGAAGATATAGGCTGCCATCCAGCCGCCGACTGTGGTGTAAAACATCATCAGAAGATAGTTGCCTGCCATACAGGCATAGCCCTGCAGATGCCATTTTGTACCGGCAGGCTCAAGCACATGGAAAGAGCGCGCCGCGGATTTCTGGCTGGCGCGGCCCACCGCAAATTCCATGACCATGATCGGAAGACCGAGCAGGACAAGGAAAATAAGGTAAACAAGGACAAACGCGGCGCCGCCGTATTGTCCCGTAATATAAGGAAAACGCCAGACATTACCCAATCCTACCGCACAGCCGGCAGAAATCAGGATAAATCCAAGCCTGGAGGAAAAACGTTCTCTATTGTTCATTTGCAGCTCTCCTGGAATCTTAAAAAATACGATTGAACGGTATCGGACAATCTGTAGAAAAGCATAGCATAAAACGGTATTTTACGCAACGAACGGAGCGAGAAATTATAAAAACTAAATGAAATTTTCGGCGGCAGGATTGTAAAGAGGTGGAGAATATTGTACCCTTAAAGAGAAGAACTGCAGTTCGTTTTAGCAGGAGGGCTGCAGTCAGAAACCGGAGGAAATGAAAGAGCATGTTGGATTGGAAGCTGCTTGCCGGTGCAGCAGGCATTGTGGCGGCGGTTGTTTTTGTCATATGGCTGATTTTTTTCTGCGCACGCCGGATACGGGAGCATTTAAAGGGACGTGAACTGGATGCAATGGAGGGACACGATTTCGAATATTTCTGTGCGGACCTTCTGGAAGACCATGGTTTTAAAAGTGTAGAAGTGACCCGCGGGAGCGGTGATTACGGTGTTGATGTCCTGGCGGAAAAGGAGGGCGTGACCTATGCGGTACAGTGTAAACGCTACGATGGGCCTGTTGGCGTCAAGGCGGTTCAGGAAGCCTATGCGGGGCGGGATTATTACGACCGGATGGTGGGCGCTGTGATGACGAACCAGTATTTTACGGAGCCTGCGGTCAAGGCGGCAAAGAAGCTGAAGATTCTCCTGTGGGACAGGGGATATCTGGAAAGCATGATGGAAGAAGAGGAATAAGATTGAAAAATGGTAACTGTGGAGGTACTGAACAGTTACGAAAAATAAAATTTTTCAATCGCGGGATTTGTGTCTGCGCGCACTTGACACAAACTCGACATGCGCAAAAAGCGTGCGCAGAAATGAGTGGAAAGTATGAGCTTTGTGGAATTTCATGACGTGAAAAAAATTTATCACATGGGCGAGGTGGAGATCCCGGCACTGCAGGGCGTCAATTTCGAAATCGAAAAAGGCGAATTCTGCGTGATCGTCGGAGCCAGCGGCGCTGGCAAGACAACGATCCTGAATATCCTTGGCGGAATGGATACGCTGACGGAGGGAAAGGTCCTGCTGGATGGAAAAGAAATTTCCTCTTACGGAAAGAAGCAGCTGACAGACTACCGCAGATATGATATTGGCTTTGTGTTCCAGTTTTATAATCTGGTCGGAAACCTGACAGCGCTGGAAAATGTGGAGCTGGCATCCCAGATCTGCAGCGATCCGCTGGATGCAGGGCAGGTGCTTGCAGACGTGGGGCTTGCAGACCGAGCATCGAACTTCCCTGCGCAGCTTTCCGGCGGGGAACAGCAGCGTGTGGCGATCGCCCGTGCCCTTGCCAAAAATCCAAAGCTTTTGCTGTGCGATGAACCAACCGGCGCGCTGGATTACAATACAGGTAAGGCAGTGCTGAAGCTGCTGCAGGATACCTGCCGCAAAAAGGGCGTTACTGTCGTTGTTATTACACACAACCAGGCGATTACGGCGATGGCGGATCGGATTATCACCGTGAAGAATGGAACAGTCACAGATATGCGTAAAAACGAACATATTGTTCCGGTAGAGCAGATCGAGTGGTAAAGGATAGAATGGATGCTCGTCAAGCATTTTGTTTGTTGGAAATATAGGCTTGTGCCGCGGCGCGGCAGAAGGTGAGGAGACGTGAAAAGAAGAAAATCGGCGATGTGGAAAACAACATATCGGGAAATCCGGCAGAGCTTCGGCAGATATGCTGCAATTTTGGCGATTGTAGCGCTGGGTGTGGGATTTTTCGTCGGGCTGATGGTGGTGACACCTGCAATGGTGCGAAACGGCGGGCGGTATTTGAACAACCATGACCTGTATGATCTGCGGTTGTTATCGACGCTCGGCTTTGAAAAGGATTCGGTGGACGCTTTTACAGGCCGAGAGGATGTCAAAGCAGTGGAGGGCGCGGTTTCTTCGGATTTCCTGGCGGTGGATGAGAGCGGCAAAAGCCGGGTGCTTGTGGCGCAGACACTTTTGGAAGTACAGAATCAGGTCGAATTAAAAGCGGGACGGCTGCCGGAGGCGGCGGATGAAATCGTCATGGATTCCAGTCTGTTTTCGAAAGACGATATCGGCAAAACGATTCAGGTTTCGGATGAAAATCCCGAAGAGACGGCAGATTTGTTCGCATATGACGTGTATACAATCGTCGGCATAGCAGATGCTTCCTATTATATTAACTATCAGCGTGGCTCGACCACACTTGGAACGGGGCGGGTTTCCGGCTTTGTATACATGCTTCCGGATGGATTTGATACGAATTATTATACGGAAATTTTTGTCCGGCTCGATCAGAATGACCGGATTTACAGTGACGTTTACAAGAAAAAAATCGAAGAACTCAAGATCTGGGCAGAGCCGATTGCAGAGCAGGAGGCGCAGAACCGCTACGACAGCCTGAAAGCAGATGCGCAGCAGAAGGTGGACGATGCGCAGAAGGAGCTGCGGGATCAGACGGCGGATGCGCGTACCGATCTGGAAGAGGCGAAGCAGAAGCTGACAGACGGGCAAAAAGAGCTTGCAGACGGCAAAGAGCAGATCGCGGACGCAAGAAAGCAGCTGCAGCAGGCAAAACAGACGCTTGCGCAGAAGCAGACGGAACTTAACAACGGACGCGCGCAGCTTGTGGATGGACGCAGCCAGCTGGAAGCCGGGCAGGTGCAGCTCGACAGCGCGCGGGCACAGTTGAATGCAGCGATTGCGGCTGCGCAGAGTGCGGGAAGCCAGGCGGGCGCAGAATCCGGCATGTCCGGCAGTGCCGCCGCCAGCCCTGCGCAGCTTTGGCAGCAGCTGGCCCAGCTCGATGCGCAGCAGGCAGCTCTGGATGCGCAGCGCAATCAGCTGGAAAGCAGCGAGGCAGAGCTTACAGCCGGAGAAAAGCAGCTTGCGGCTGCAAAGCAGGAGCTTTCCTCGCAGGAAAAACAGCTAAACGAGCAGGAACAGAAGCTGGCGGATGCAGAGAAGGAGCTTGCCGACGGTCAGAAAGAATATGAAGACGGCTTACAGACACTGGATGAAAAGACCGCAGATGCAAAGGAAGAGATTGCGGATGCGCAGAAGCAGATCGACGAGATCCAGGAGCCGGATGTCTATGTGCTGGGCAGGGATACCAATATCGGTTACGCCAGTTATGAAAATGATTCTATGATCGTCGCCGGAATTGCGAAGGTATTGCCGTTTTTCTTTTTCCTGGTAGCGGCGCTGGTGTGTATGACAACAATGAACCGGATGGTAGAGGAGCAGCGGACACAGATCGGTGTACTCAAGGCACTCGGTTATTCGGAAGCCCGGATTATGGGGAAATATCTGTTTTATGCGGGAAGTGCGGCATGGATCGGTTCTGTCATCGGTTTTCTGATCGGTTCGACGATTTTCCCGACCGTCATCTGGAATGCTTATAAGATCATGTACCATATGGGGGATTATGAGCTGATGTTTGACCCGGGGCTGGCGGCTGCCTCGCTTGCAGTGGCACTTTTATGCTCGGTTGGCGTAACGTGGCTGACCTGTCGGTACGAGCTGATGAGCACGGCTGCAAATCTGATCCGTCCCAAGTCGCCAAAGAGCGGCAGAAGGGTATGGCTGGAGCACATCCCGTTACTCTGGAACCATATGAGCTTTCTGGCAAAGGTTTCCGTGCGGAATGTTTTCCGGTATAAGCAGAGATTTTTTATGATGGTAATCGGTATCGGCGGCTGCACAGCCCTTCTTGTAACCGGCTATGGTATAAAGGATACGATTGCGGACATTGCGGATATGCAGTATGAGGAAGTGCAGCTGTATGATATGAGCGCGACACTGAAAGAGGGGTATCCGGCAGCGGATGCGGCAGACTTTTCTGAACTTACCGAGGTGCTTTCCGAATCCTCTGAGGATTGGATGCCCTTCTGTGAGATTGCAATGGATCTGACGGGGCGCAGTGGTGTCAAGACCGCCAACGTCGTCATTCCGCAGGATACCGGGGCAGCGCAGGAGTATATCCGGCTGCGGACAGAAGAGGGTGAGGATATTCCATGGCCTGGTGAGGAAGAGGCTGTTATCAGTGCAAAGCTTGCGCGAAAATGCGGGATCCGCGTTGGGGATACCGTTACACTGCGGACAGAGGATGGCGAAAAGCTAAAAGTGAAGGTGGCTGCTCTGTCTCGAAACTATATTTATAATTACGTTTATATTTCACCGGAAACATGGAAACTCGATAACGGAAGTGATCCGGTTTACAAGAGCATTTATATCCATGCATCGGAGGGTGCGCAGGAGAACCGGGAACTGTCGGAAAAGCTACTGGCATGCGACGTCGTTTCTGCGGTTGCGGTCAATGCGGATATGCTCAGCCAGATCAACAAAATGATGGGCAGTCTGGATGCAGTGGTGCTTCTGGTCATCCTCTGCGCCGGTGCGTTGGCATTTATCGTAATTTATAACCTGACGAACATCAACATCACCGAGCGAATCCGGGAGATTGCAACGATCAAGGTACTTGGTTTCCGACCAAAGGAGACAGCATCCTATGTGTTCCGGGAAAATGTCGTGCTGACAGCGCTCGGAACAATTGTCGGGCTGGGAGCCGGAATTTGTCTGCACCGGTTTGTTATTGCAAATATTGATGTCGATATGGTTACATTTCAGCCGCGGGTGCTTCCCTTTAGTTTTGTAAAGAGTATCCTGCTGACCTTTGTATTTATGGTCATTGTAGATGTTGTGATGTATCTGAAGCTGGAACGGATCAATATGGCGGAATCGTTGAAAAGCGTGGAATAAAACAATAAAATGCATGCTCTGTGAGCGATCTATGGGCATGAACCAAACGGGCTGGCGCGTGGTCAGCCCGTTTTTGCTGCAGTATGTTTCAGCCGTTTTGTAAGGTTTTCGAAATCAGACGGACCAGCTTCCAGGACAAAGCGATGGAAGCGCAGCAGGGAAAAGTTGTCGCTCCACTGAAGTTCGGCTCTTTTTTTGAGGGCATTCATTTCGAGATATCCAACGTAATACTTCAAGTAGACCGCAGGGGCAGTGCGCAGATAATCGTAAACACGTTCCGATTGCTCTTCCGAAAGACCGAAGGATTCGAGGGAGCGCAGAAGCTCTGACTCTTCCGCGCCGTAATAGTGCAGAGAAAGGTCGAGTAAGCAAAACAGGTTGATTTGCAGATCGCGCTGCTGTGCCAGAAGCGTACAGAGCAGCGCAGCGGGATAGGAGCTGCCCAAGCTGCCTTCCGCTTCCGCAAGGACCTGTGCGGCATATTCATAGGAAATCCGTTCGGTATAGTACGCCCAGCCCTCCACATATCCGCCGTAGGAGAACAGCTTGCGAATTGGCAGCGTCTGCGTGTCGCAGACAAGGGAGGAATAGACGGTCTGGTAGAGATGCCCCGGATAACCCTCGTGGGCGAGTGTGGTGTAAAGCTCAATTCCGTCCGCGGTCGAGGAACGGTTGATGCGGATCGTATTCTGCATCAGGGCATCGATAGGCGGGATCATATAAAAGGCGGGACTGGAATATGCCTCGAGCCCGGCGTCCACATCCTGAATGTCGCATTGAACCGTCTGGGCGGTTAGATCGGCCAGAGCCGGAAAGTCCTGCTGCATCCGGTTTTGCAGATCTTCCAGAATGGCGGTTGGATCAGAAAGTGGAAATCCATCGTTAACCGGGGCAAGGTCAGGCGTACCGCCGGTCAGCTCCTGATAAGTGGTCAGCGTCTGCTTCATCTCTTTGTAGGTTTTCTGAAACTGTTTTTGAAGGAGCAAATAGAGCTGATCCATGGAAAGGGAGGAACCGGTGGATTCCTTGACGAGCCAGGCATAATATCGCCGCCCGTCGGGCTTCTGGGAAAGTCCTCCCCTCGTGCGTCCGGTGTCGGAAAGCTGTTCCAGCCCGTCTGCGAGGGACTGCCAGGCGGGCAGGACGGATTTTGACAAAAGCGACTGGTTTTGGGCTTCGTATTGTGACTGCTGCTTGGCGGTCAGAAGTCCTTTTTGTAAAAGAGATGCAAGTCTGGAAGAAAACGTCGTCTGTAAAAAGTGCGTGCCGGAGGAAAGCGCCTCCTTTGTGAGGATTTCGCGGCACTGCTGTGCACTTTTTTTAGCGTCCTCTTTTTCCATAAAAAGCCCGGCTGCACTTTTTTCGGATTCATAAGAAAGCAGACCCTGCACGTAATCAGGAACGGACTGCAGGAGGGAAAGATAGGTTTCCACGTCGTCAGCGGTATAGAACGGATATTCTGCAAATAATAAAAGCAGCTCGCTCTGCATGCCGGAGGTCGGGGAAAGGGGTTCCTCATAATAGGAAAAATCGGATTCTTCGAGGTCGAGAGCCAACCTGTCGCAGAGCAGATCGTAGGTATAGCGTTCCTCCTCATTTAATTTTTTCGAATCGAGAAAGGAGAGCACGGATAAAAATTTCTGCCGGGAGGCGGCAGAAGCCTCGGAAGCTTCCTTAGAATAAACCGGAAGCGCAGCGTCTTTTAGATGAATCCCTTGCAGATTCGGATACGCCATGACAAAGTGCAGGCTGAGGGCATCGTGTTCAAGGCTGGACTGCACATATGCACTTGTTATTTTATGGAAAAGAGCCCGGTCAAAGCAGTGGGAACACAGCAAAATTGCGGGCAGAAAAATACACAGAAAAAGCGTGCATAGAAACAGAGGAGTCCGTTTGCGGAAAATATTTTTCAAAAAGCGCCACCAGATTTTTTCATATTTATATGTGGTTTTGGGAAAAGATATGAGAAAACCCCCTGTAAATGGGTTGACTGTCTATAGTAAAATGTGATACAAAGTAAAGTAAGTGGTTAATTTTTGGGCCGTTTTCGCGGCGGAATGAGAGGAATTATGGATAATTTGGAACTTGCCAAAGTGGCGAATGAAGTCCGCAAGGGCGTTTTGACTGCTGTACATGGCGCAAAATCCGGTCATCCGGGAGGATCGCTTTCTGCAGCAGATATCTTTACCTACCTGTATTTTGAAGAGATGAATATTGATCCGGCAGATCCGAAGAAGGAAGACCGGGATCGTTTTGTTCTTTCCAAGGGACATACGGCACCCGGTCTGTATTCTGCCCTGGCACATAGAGGCTTTTTCCCGGTAGAGGATCTGGAGACACTGCGTCATCTTGGTTCTTATTTGCAGGGACATCCCTGTCTGGATAAGATTCCGGGCGTAGATATGTCCACAGGCTCCCTTGGACAGGGTGTTTCTGCCGCTGTCGGCATGGCACTGGGCGGAAAAATGACAGACGAAAAGTTCCGCGTATATTCGCTTCTGGGCGATGGCGAGATTCAGGAAGGTCAGGTTTGGGAAGCTGCGATGTTTGCGGGCTTCCATAAGCTGGATAATCTCGTGCTTATTGTAGATAACAACGGTCTGCAGATCGATGGAAAGATCGAGGACGTATGCTCCCCGTATCCGATCGACGAGAAGTTCCGCGCTTTCAATTTCCATGTAATTGACGTTGCAGACGGCAACGATATGGAACAGCTGCGTCAGGCGTTTGCAGAAGCGCGCAGCACAAAGGGCATGCCGACTGCAATTATTGCCCATACGGTAAAGGGCAAGGGTGTTTCCTTTATGGAAGATCAGGCTGGCTGGCATGGTAAGGCGCCCAACGATGAAGAGTATCAGATCGCAATGGCGGATCTGGAAAGGATCGGTGAAGCATTATGTCAGAAGTAAAGAAGATTGCGACCAGAGAAGCCTTCGGGGAAACTCTGGTAGAGTTGGGAAAGAAACATCCTGAGCTGGTAGTGCTGGACGCAGATCTGGCCGCAGCGACAAAGACCGCTGTATTTAAAAAGAGCTTTCCTGACCGTCATTTTGACTGCGGTATCGCAGAGGCAAATATGATGGGCGTGGCAGCAGGACTTTCCCTCGTTGGGAAAATTCCGGTGGCGAGCTCCTTTGCCATGTTTGCAACAGGCCGTGCTTACGAACAGATCCGTAACTCTATCGGCTATCCTCATTTGAACGTAAAAATCGGCGCAAGCCATGCCGGCATCACCGTCGGCGAGGATGGTGCGAGCCATCAGTGTAACGAAGATATCGCCCTGATGCGCTCCATTCCGGGTATGGTTGTCATGAACCCCTCCGATGCGGTTGAGGCGGCAGAGTGTGTCCGTGCTGCAATCGAATATGTTGGCCCTGTATATATGCGTTTCGGACGTTCTGCAGTGCCGGTAATCAATGACCGTCCCGGTTATCATTTCGAGATGGGAAAAGGTATCGTGCTGCGTGAGGGTACGGATGTGACGATCGTTGCAACCGGTATTTTGGTAAGCTCTACGCTGGAAGCGGCTGAAAAGCTGGCAGCAGAGGGCATCAGCGCAGAGGTTATCAATATTCATACGATCAAGCCTTTGGACAAAGAGTTGATCATCAACAGCGCAAAGAAGACCGGAAAAGTCGTGACGGCGGAAGAGCATTCCGTGATCGGCGGCCTTGGTTCTGCCGTTTGCGAGGCATTGTCCGAAGAGTGCCCGACAAAGGTATGCAGAATCGGCATTCAGGATGTATTCGGCGAGTCCGGTTCTGCGGGCGAGCTTCTTGTAAAATATGGTCTTGACGGGAACGGTGTATACAATACCGTAAAGAATTTTGTGACCCGTTAAGTGGAGGAAAGTATGGAAAAAATTCTGGCTCCGTCAATTCTGGCAGCCGATATTATGCGGCTTGGGGAGCAGATTGAAGCGGTAAAAAATGCTGGCGCGAAATATCTTCATATCGATGTGATGGACGGTATGTTCGTTCCGGCGCTGTCCTATGGCATGTGTGTTGTGGAGTCGATCCGCAAGTCCTGCGATATGGTTCTGGACGTGCACCTGATGATCGTAGAACCGGGACGGCATGTGGAAGCGTTTGCAAAAGCAGGCGCAGATATTATTACGATCCATCTGGAAGCCTGTGCAGACGCGCATGAGGTCATCCGACAGATTCACAGCTGCGGCTGTAAGGCTGGTGTCAGCATCAAGCCCGGTACGCCGATAGAGGTGCTGGAGGAATATCTGGATGAGGTCGAGCTGATTCTGATTATGAGTGTCGAGCCTGGCTTTGGCGGTCAGAAATATATTCCGGAGTCAACGGAACGCATCCGCCAGACGGCAGAGCTGATCCGGAAAAGCGGTCGTGAGATCGAGCTGGAGGTAGACGGCGGCATAGGCGCAGGAAATGTCGAGCTGGTGCTGGAGGCCGGTGCGAATGTGATTGTGGCAGGCTCCGCTGTTTTTAAGGATCCGGCAAAAAATGCAGCAGAAATGATGTCGATCCTCAAAAAGTGGGATTGAATACGTTACACAGAAGCGCTCCGCAGGAAAACCTGTGGGGCGTTTTTTAGGGCTTAAAGGACATCATACGGCGGTCATCCGATCGTGCAGCGTACACGGAAATCAGAGGAAAATTGAAAAATAAAATTTTTCAATCGCGAGATTTGTGTCTGCGCGCACTTGACACAAACTCGGTATGCGCAAAAAGCGTGCGCGGAAATAAGAGGAAACATGGAATTTTCAGAACAATTAAAAATATATGCGGAAACGCACTTTGAAAACAGAAAAAAATATTTTGCGCCGATTTTATCCGAAATCGAGGCAGGCTTGTCTTTGTGCAGCGAGGAAGAGGCCCTTCTGATAAAATTTTTTTACGGGACGATGCCGCTGCGGGATGCCGGGGAATATCCGTTTGAAATATTTCTGAGTTATGTGCGCCATGCCCTCTGGCTGCGGAAAACGATGGACTGGTGCAAGAAGTTGCCGGAGGATCTGTTTGTCCACGACGTACTGTATTATCGGATCAACTCGGAGGACATCAGCGATTGCCGCAGATTTTTTTACGAGCAGTTAAAAGACCGAATTGTAGGACTGGACGAATATCAGGCAGCGGTAGAGATCAACTACTGGTGCGTAGAGCATGCAACGTATGAAATGGCGGATGACCGAACGGCGGGGCCGATGACGATGTATCGGAGCGGAAAAGGACGCTGCGGAGAAGAATCCACCTTTACGGTGACGGCATTGCGCAGTGTCGGGCTTGCAGCACGTCAGGTATACACGCCGCGTTGGGCGCACTGCGACGATAACCATGCCTGGGTCGAGGTTTGGGTAAATGGAGAATGGCACTTTCTGGGGGCCTGCGAGCCGGAAGAAAAACTGGATCGCGGCTGGTTTACAGGACCTGCCGGACAGGCGCTTTTGATTCACAGCCGCACATTCGGCGATTATGCGGCGGGAAAGCGGGAAGAGGTAATCGGCAGGGATGGCGCGGTTGTCTGTCACAATGTCACCGCTTCGTATACAAAGACACGCAAGCTCCGGATTCAGGTGCGAAAACAGGACAGCACCCCGGCAGCGCACGCACAAGTTTCGGTGGAAATTCTGAACATGGCGGAATATTTTCCGGCAGCAGTGCTGGAAACCGACGAACAGGGCGAGACTTCGATCAGGCTTGGGCTGGGCGACATCCGGCTGCAGGCGCGGTCAGAAGGGAAGTTTGTAGAGCGTTATTGTAATCTGGCAGAGGACGGCGTCGGGGCGGCAGATGCGGATTGCGCTGTTACGCTTGTGCTGAAGGATTCGGAAGCGGGGATGAAAGATGCGCTTTCTGGCGTTTCTGCCTGCGAATGGCATTTGGCGAAGCTCTGCGCTCCGAAAGAAGTCGTTGTCCGGGAAAGTGTATTGAGTGAGGAAGAAGTGTCGCGCGGCACGCGGAGACTGGCAGATGCAGTGAAGCTGCGGGAAGAACGCTTCGATCAGCTGACCCGGCACGCGATTGCAGTGCATCCGGAGGAGGAAGAGAGGATGCGCGTTGCGGGAGAGAATGCAGAGGAGCTGACAGCTTTTCTGGAAAAGGATGATAACCCGGATCGCAAAAAGCTGCTGGACAGTCTGACGAAAAAAGATAATAAAGATCTGCGGGCAGAAGTGCTGGAAGACCACTTGTCAGCAAAGCGCGGCAGCTGGTCGGAAGATATACATGTGCAGGATCTGCTGTGTCCCAGAATCTGGCTGGAAGAAATCGGCGCTTACAGAAGTTACATTTGCAGTGTGCTGACTGCTCAGGAGCAGGAAGCATTTGCCTCCAATCCAGAGCTGATATGGAATTATGTAAACCAAAATATTACCTATATCCCGGAAGAAGAATATAATACCCTTTGTGCGTCGCCGATCGGCTGTCTGAAGCTGAAAATGGGCAGTGCAGTTTCCCGGACGATTTTGTTTATTGCGATTTGCAGAAGCCTGAATATCCCGGCGAGATTGGATAAAAGCCTGATGCTTCCGGAATACTGGGCGGACGGCGCATTCCGTGTACCGGTCAGCAGGGCGCAGGCCTCGAAAGGAACGCTTCTGCTGCGAAATATTCCGGGAAAAGAATGGATTTATGCGCAGCACTGGACGCTGGGGCGTCTGGAAAAGGATCATTTCGTGACAATGAATCATACCGGACTGGTATTTGAAAAGGAAACGTTAGAGCTTTTACTTCCGGTGGGAATTTATCGTCTGATTGCAGTAAAACGGCTATTGAACGGGGATCAGGAGGCAGCAGAGCTTTTGTTTGCGATCGAAAAGGAGAAACAGACCGAGCTTTATATGCCGGATTTTGAAAAAACGGATGGTGTGATGCCGTGGGAAAAAGCCAGTGTACCGGATGAAAGCCAGAGCTGCAGGAAGCTGCAAAACAAAAACAACAGTCTTCGGGAGGAAATACAAAGCTGCCTGCTTCGGGACATCCTCTTACAGAGAGCAGATGGAACGCTTTGCAGTCTGGAAAAGCTGGTAAGCGGAAAACGCAGTATTCTGGCATTTCTGGAAATTGGGGCAGAGCCGACAGAGCATGTGCTGAATGAGGTTCTGGCACTGGAAAAGAGCGCAAAAGGAAATTCCAAAGGAATTGGCTGTCAGCTGCTTTTCGTTCTGCGGCAGGAAAAAGACCTGCAGCATAAAACGCTGCAGGAAGTGCTGGCGCTGGATGCGGGATCTGAGATAGAAATTTTATACGATATATCTGGCGGCGCTTCGGATGCCAATGCCGCACCGCGCACCGCGATTGGTGACACAGCGTCCGGTACCCTCTGTGGCTGGCAGGAAACTGCGAAGAGAATGAGGCTTGCCGAAAAGCTCCCGGTTCTGGCAGCTGTCAGACCGAATGGAACTGGCATTTACGGAACCTGTGGATACCACGTCGGAAGTGTAGAGCTGATGGTGCGGATTCTGAAGGAAGCAGTCCGGACAGAAGCAGATTGATAAAAAATAATAGAATGTACGCTCTGCGAGCATTCTATTGTCATGAATCAGGGGCAGCGCCGGGGAAAATCCCCAGGCGCTGCCCCCTTTTGGAAATGGAATTACATCATGCCTTCTTTGAGAATATTATGGTCGCGCAGAAGCTTTTCGATCACTGTACCGGAAATTGCTTTTAACAGAGGCTTCTTGAGCTTATTGAGCGGTCCGGGAAGTTCGATCTCCAGCGGAGACACGCCATCCATCAGCTTTACGGAGCTGTCGAGAAGTTCACGGATATCATAAACGCTGCCCCATACCTCCGGAACACCACGGTCTACGCCAAGCAGTCCGTAAACGGCTTCCATAGCAGTACGAACAGAATATTCTGTCGTGAAGATAGTGTCTCTGGGGGTTTCCGCAAACTGACCCAGGAATGCGAAGTTTACGCAACCATCCGGGATAACATCAGGGCGGTCACCCTTTGCTCTGGGCATGAAGAATGCGGTAATATAAGGCATCATGGTAGGAACGCAGACTGCACTGTGCTCTGCCAGCTCCGGAATTTCGTCTACCGGAACGCCGAGATGATACAGCCATTCTTCTGTAATTTCCTTACCGGTGCATTCTTTCATGGGCTTCTTGATATAATCGCCGGGAACGTCGGTGAACAGGCTGTATACCCATACACAAACCTGCTTCTTATCCTGTTCTTTGAACTGACCCTGACGGTTGATGGTCCAGCTTAACAGCCAGCTGGAATCCTGACAGCTTACGATACCGCCGGTAACGACTTTGCCGCTTCTGGGATCTCTCTGGCAGATTTTCTCAATATAAGGAATGATTTTGTCATCCAGAGTGGTAACAGTTGCAGATTCCCAGTTGGTCTTTTTAATATCGGAGCAGAACTTCTCGGGATGACCAAAGGAAGGATCCTGACGGGCGATATTTTTCCACAGATCCCATACGCCGCTGTTGCGAACCTCTGCATCGCCCACAGGAGCGTGATTCTGATCTCCGTAGATCGTTCCCTCTGTGCAGCTGCCGTTTGTTACGAATACCAGATCGTTTTCGGTTAAGGAAATCTTCTGCTCTTTCCCATTTACCTTGCATTCGATGGTCTTTGCAACCTTTTTGCCGTCATGGAAATCAAAGATAACGTTGGTAACCTCGGTATTGAACTGGAACTGTACGCCTGCGTCCTCCAGGTATTTCTTCATCGGAAGGATCAGGGATTCATACTGATTGTATTTGGTGAATTTCAGTGCGCTGAAATCCGGGAGTCCGCCGATATGGTGGATGAAACGCTGGAAGTACAGCTTCATTTCCAGTGCGCTGTGCCAGTTCTCGAAAGCAAACATGGTGCGCCAGTATAACCAGAAGGTGGAGTTGAATACCTCGTCATCGAATACGTCTTCGATGGTCTTGTCGTACAGGTCTTCATCTTTTGTCAGGAACAGCTTCATGATTTCCATGCAGCCCTTCTGGCTTAAATTGAACTTGCCGTCCGTGTGTGCGTCTTCACCGCGGTTTACGGTTGCACGGCACAGGGAGTAGTTGGGATCGTGCTTATTTAACCAGTAATACTCGTCCAGTACGGATGCACCGGGCTTTTCCAGGGAAGGAATGCTGTGGAACAGATCCCACAGGCACTCGAAATGATTTTCCATCTCACGTCCACCGCGCATGACATAGCCTCTGGAGGGATCAAAGGTACCGTCACATGCGCCGCCTGCAACGTCCATTGCTTCCAGAATGTGGATGTGGGAGCCGGGCATCTGACCGTCTCTTACAAGGAAGCACGCTGCTGCGAGAGAAGCCAGTCCGCTGCCCACCAGATATGCATTTTTGTTGTCAACGCCTTCCGGTTTTTCGGGACGGGCGAATGCTTCGTAGTTACCGTTGGTGTAGTAAATGCCCTTGCTGTTTTTCTCATATTTGCCCCGCTCTGTATTGCGGTAGCTCGGGTCAGGAGCAGGCATTTTGATGGTTTTTTCTGCGGTCTTTGCGACTGCTTCTTTAATCTCACCGGATAAGGTCTGACCTTCCTCTGCAAGATGGTCTGTATGTTTTTTTGCTGCAAATGCCGCTGCGCCGACGCCTGCTGCGAGGATAGCTGCCTTTGAAAGACCGGAATGTTTCTTTGCCATGATAAAATCCTCCATTTTCGATTTTCAATACAAATTTGTCAGTAAAAGGATGCCCGAATTTTCGGGAAACAATGAGAAATTTTTTCCTCTGTTTGTTTTGTAGCTGTATCATATCGCAGGAAATGGAGTTCCTCAATTCACAGAATCGAAAGAGTGTAGCAAAATTTCCCAGTTTTTGAAATGTGTCTAAGAAATAGGAGAAAACAGACGGACGGGTTGGCTTTCTATCCCGGACCTGGAGCTTCACATAAGATTGACACGGCGATAGATTTCATTAAAATAGAAAGAAAGAGACAAAAAACAGGGGCAGTAGAGTATGGAATATTTGGATATCGTAGATGAAAATGGAGTACCGACCGGGAAAATAGCAGAACGGACAGCTGCGCATAAGCAGGGACTGCGGCACCGTACCTCCCATGTCTGGATCCTGCGGGAACGGGCAGGAAAAGTCGAGGTACTGCTGCAGAAAAGAAGTCAGAATAAAGATTCCTTTCCGGGCTGTTACGATATTTCCAGCGCCGGACATATCCCTGCAGGGGTAGATTTCATTCCGTCTGCGCTGCGGGAGTTAAAGGAAGAACTGGGCTGCAGTGTTTCGGAAAATGAGTTGATTTATTGCGGACAGCGCAGATTTTCCTATGATGGCGTTTTTCATGGAAAGGAATTTCATGACAGGCAGGTCAGCAACGTTTATGCGCTATGGCTGGATCGAAGGCCGGAGGATTTTGTCCTGCAGAAAGAAGAACTGGAGGAAGTGCGCTGGTTTGAATTTGAAAGCTGTCTGAGACTGGTTGAGAAGAACGAAATTCCGCATTGCATTTATTTGGAAGAGCTGCAGATGCTGCTTCCAGAGGTGCGGAAGCGGGAAAGGCTCTGTATTCTGGTCACGCCGCCAGTGACGGAGGAAGAAAAGCAACAGCTTTTGCAGGCTGCGCCGGGACAGAAGTTTTTCTTTACGGAAAAGCCGGAGGTGACAGAAGAACAGCTGCGGCGCGCGGACATTATCCTTGGCAATTTGCAGAGTCCTTTGCAGTTAAAAAAGTGTGAAAACCTCAAATGGATTCAGTTGAATAATGCCGGGACGGAAGGCTATTGTGAACCGGGGCTTCTGCCGGAGGGTGCACAGCTTGCGAATGCGACGGGTGCTTATGGAATGGCGATTTCGGAGCATATGATCGGTTGTCTGTTTGCCTTGCGGAAAAAATTGCTGCTGTATTGGGACAACCAGAAAGCACATTGCTGGCATTCGGAAGGGCATGTAAAAGTAATCGAAAGATCGAATGTGCTGGTGGTCGGCTGCGGTGATATCGGAATGACGTTCGGCAGAAAGATGAATGCACTTGGCTGTCGGGTGAGCGGAATCCGCAGAAGAGTTTCTAAAAAGAGCGACTGCCCGGAATGGATGGAGGGTATGTACGGCATGGACAGTCTGGAAGAACTGCTTCCAAAGGCGGATATCGTGGCGATGAGCCTGCCGGGCAATGCATCGACGTATCATGTGCTGAGCCGGGAGCGGATTGCGTTGTTGTCGGACAATGCGGTTGTTTTAAACGTCGGACGGGGAACGGCGATCGATACGGATGCCCTTGCGGATGCACTGTATACGGGAAAAATCGCGGGGGCCGCGCTGGACGTCACAGATCCGGAGCCGCTTCCGGCAGACCATCGGCTCTGGAATGCGCCGAATCTCTTGATTACGCCGCATGTTTCCGGAGGTTTTTCCCTCCCGGAGACGCTGGAAAAGATCGTCGGACTGTTTGCAGACAATCTGGAACGGTATTTTGCAGGGCAGCTGATTGAAAATCTTGTGAATCTGCAGACGGGGTATCGGGAGTAAAGTGCCTGTAAAGCAACTGTGGATTGCTGGCAGTTATGTACCGCAGGCGTGTAGAGTCCCAGTGAATTGTGTGGGATTTTTAGCGCAAAGCGCCTGCAAAATGGAGATCAGTATGGAAAAAGCATATAAACTGGAATTTGGGGGACAGCCCGGCGGAGAGCTTTTCATGACTTGCTGCGGGTGCTCCCGGACAGAACCCCTGCACTGCTTCGGACCGGCGATGAAGCCGCATTATCTGATTCATTATGTATTAAACGGCAGGGGGATTTTCAAAATGGAGGGCGAGGAATATCCGCTGGAAGCAGGATGCGGATTTGTGATTGAGCCGGGGCAGATGAGCTTTTATCAGGCGGATGAAAAAGATCCGTGGATGTACATCTGGGTCGGCTTTGCGGGCGAGCGCGCGGAAGAATATGTCAAAAGCATGGGGATATCCCCGCGGCACCCGGTGTTTCATTCGGAGCAGTCGGATGAGCTTTACAGTATCGTCCGGGATATGATGGATCATAATACGGTCGGCGTTGCAAACGAGCTGCGCCGAAACGGTTTGCTGCATATTTTTCTGTCGGTTGTGGCGCAGAGTATGCCGGAGGAAAGGCGGGAGGAAACGGATCGGGCGAACCAGTATGTCCGCCGGGCAGTGGAATTTATTCAGCGTAACTACTGCAACCCGATCCGGGTGACGGACGTGGCGGATTATGTCTGTGTCAACCGCAGTTATCTATATACTCTGTTTCAGAAATCTCTCGGTATGTCCCCGCAACAGTTTTTGGCGGCGTACCGGCTGACAAAGGCTGCGGAAATGCTGATGGTGCCGCATCTGCCGGTGGAAAGCATCGCATTGTCCTGCGGATATCAGGATCCGCTTGTGTTCAGCAAGGCGTTTCGGCAGATGAAGGGGGTTTCCCCGACGATGTATCGGAAGCAGATTCAGCAGGATGAAAACCGCGTCAACCGGGAGCACTTAAAACAGGTAGAGGAGTTTATCTCCAGAGTCGGCAGGCTTGAGCTGGGCGGGGAGCCGTGACGGCAGCGCTGCGCGGGTGTGTCGGGCATGATAAAACGTAGGATGTTGCGGACACGCAGACAGATCGCGCAGCACCGTGACACGCGGCACGGCATACCTCGTTGACTTTACTTCCGAATTCCGGCGAGCACCTCGTTAGGAATAACAAATTCCGGGCAACCCATGGACATCGGTGCAACATCGCCTTCGTTGAAGCAAACCACAACCTCGTTGTTCTGATTCAAGTAGAAGGAAGTGTTGTCTGTGATAGAGGTAAAATCCCATTCCGGCATATCGGAATCGAGCCAGTAGATTTTATTTTCATCTGCCGCCATCTGTTCTTTCATCTGCTGTTTGATATTGTCGCTGATAGTGGTTAAATAATCGCTGCCCTCCTGGAAGAGATCTGCAAGCTGCAGGCGTTTTCCGGTGGAAAGGTCAATGGTGTAGTAGTAGTTCCATTCCGCACCGCTTCCGGCAGACTGGAAGCAGATCAGTTTCAGGGTGAAATACTGATCGGTGGTCGCCAGAATTTCGGATTTGACGGTCATATTCTGGTAGCCTTCTTCGTTTTTCTTGCTTTCTTCGAATTCTGCGATCAGGCGGTCTGTGATGGTCTGAATCTCTGTATTGATTTCCTCTGCTGTTTTCTTCGTCTGTTCGGAAACGGCGGAGGATTTTTGTGTATCCGCGTCAGTGTCCGGTGCGACAGTTACCTCCGGAACCTGAATGTCTGCGCTGTTTCGGTCATCTTCGTAGTGATAGTCCCGGAAGGTAACGACTTCAACAAGCCTGGAGAGCACAGGAACCTGGCTCATTGCGTAGGCAACGGAAGCAGAGGTGTTCGGTAAGATGACCAGAGCTGCAGCAGCTGCAGCGGCGGCGATCCCGCAGCGGCGTGTGATGGAGCGTCTGTGGGAGACAGAGCTGTGGGCAGCATTGGAACCCTGCCGGCTGTTCTCCTGCTTTGCCTGAGAGATCTTTTGTTTCATCTGTAAAAGCTGTTCTTCGGACATGTGGATGTCCTGATATTCTTTTTTCAATTCCTGTAACTGTTTTTCACGGTTTTCCATAATAAAAATCCTTTCTGAGAGTGATGGCGGGGCTGAGCCACCGCTTGAATGGTGTTGAACTTGCTGCACGCTGATGGGTCTCGAATGTGGTCGGCAGCTGTGTCGGGCGGTCAGTCCAGCGACAACCGGAGTTTTTTGAGACTGCGATATAGTCTGCTTTTGATGGTATTTGTGTTTTCTTCCATGATGGCTGCAATGTCTTCCAGCTTCATATCTTCAAAATATTTCAGCTCTACGATCATGCGGTCGCGGGGCGGCAGCAGCTCCAGCGCATGTTTCAGATCGAGATTCTCGTAAGCGTCTTCGTAGTGTAGCTCGTCGTTTCCTTCTTCCAACGGCTCCGTTTTTTTCTGCTTACAGAAAGAAAAAATCTCGTTGAGCATGATTCGATACAGCCAGGTGGCTGCATAACGGACCTCTTTTAAGTCAGAGCTGCTTCGGATAGCTTTATATGCGCCGTTCTGGACGATATCTCCTGCGTCTGCTTCGTTGTGGACGTAGCTGTAAGCGAGCCGGTAATATTGATCGTAATTTTGCAAAAGCAGATCTTCTACCGCTTTTTCTTTTGTTTTTCTGGATAATGATATCACGAAGAAATTCGCCTCCTTCTTTTGTTGTTCTGAGGATTAGACGTTGTAGGCGGGAAAAAAGTTTCAGGGAGTTTTAAATTTACTCTACCATACCATTATTTTTAACAAATTTGGTTGAAAAATTTTCGAAAATAGAACTATAGGTTCTTGAGTAGAACTAAAGGCTCGTGGAGCGGAACAGATAGGAAACCTATACTTTACCCATACTATCAGTACGAGACTATAACGATAAGGGGAAGGGAAAAGTATATGCTTGGGGAGCAGATTAAACGGTGCAGGGAGAAGCGTGGATTTACACAGGAGCAGCTTGCGGAAAAAATCGGAGTCAGCATAGAGACGATTTCCAGTATTGAACGGGGTATCAAAATGCCAAGACTGCAGAATTTTGTGGCGATCGCAAATCAGCTTGGCGTTTCAGCAGATGAACTTCTGCAGGACGAACTGGATTTCGGCTTTATCGCGGAAGCGAACGCTCTTTCCAAAAAGCTGGAGGAGTTGTCGAGGGCAGATCGGAAGCGGATTTTAGAGACCATGAACTTTCTGATTGTACAGGCTGGCGGAAAGTCGGAATAAGAGTTTCGTTTTTCAATGGAAAAGAAAAACTGCATCGGACTGGAGAAACGACAGAAACAGGCAGGAGCTGACGGGTATCTGAATCGGACGGAATAGGATAGGAAGCGTCGGCTCCGCTTGGCCCTGAGAAAAGGAGAGGTGATGTGCTTTTATAATTATCAATAATGATAGTGTATTATATGGTAGTAATAAGGATTGATAAAGCAAGGGTTCTGTGGTAGTGTGGAACACATATTTTATATGTAAATGGCGAATACCGCGGCGATTCGGATTTGGGCAAGCTGATGCACGATTTTAATTGTACGGATGCGGAAGATATGTATTTTGAGCTATTGGCGGAAAAGACGCGGTATCTGAAAGAGAATCCGAAAGGAGTGAATGAAATGTGCAAGGTTATGGAAGATTTGAGAAATGAGAGCTACGCGGAAGGACGCGAAGAACAGGCAAAAATAACTGCTTTCAGAATGGGCAAAAAAGGGCGTTCACCGGAAGAAATCGCGGAGCTGATTGATTTTGACGTGGAAACAGTGAAAAAATGGCTGCAAACTACAGAAGAGTAAAAGAATAAAGGAATGCAGTCAAAATCGCAGAGCAACAGCGGATTGGAAATTAAGTATAGTTAATTTTGAAGCTGGGAAAAATGTATAGATACCGGTACACCGTGCAAAAAAGTCGCATGATGTATCGGTATTTTTTGTTTTGCAGGCGGAAAATTCCCTTCATAACAATAGAATGTTCGCGGAACTCGCCCCCTATTTTTACCAATTTCTACGAGCAGGCTGCTAATTTCGACGAGATTATTTGCAACCCCGAAAAGTATGGTACAATCGATATAAGATATATTTTATGATGAACTGTGCGTGTGGGGAGGCAGATAATTCGCGCAGGCAGTTGATTGGTGACAACAGTACGTTCGCGCAGAGCGAGTTATAGATTGGAAGGGTGAGTATCAAAGCATCGGGAGTTTGTATTGCATTCTATTGTTTGAAAAAGAGAAATCTATCAACAGGGTAATAACAGGGGTAAACTACAATGAAAAAGAAAATATTGAGTGACACATTATTGCAGATCTTTCGAACCAGGAAACGGTTTGTTTTTGGCATTTCAATTTCGCTGATTTTGGAGACAGTGATCTCTTTGGGGCTGCCAGGCATACTCAGCAGGATCATAGACGGTCTGGGGAAACAGACAATTACATGGCTTGTTGCATTTATTCTGTTTTTCCTGGCGATTGTGGTCGTAAAAGGATTTGCAACAGTTTTAAATTCTTATTTAAGCGAAAAGATGGGCAGAAGCGTATGCGATGAAATCCGGAAAGAGCTGTTGAAAAAATTATTCCAGTTTTCCGTGTCCCAGCATAAAATGTCGAAAACCGGAGACTTTTTTGAAAAGATCGAAGGCGACGCCAACGTTATGGTTGGATTCTTTTCCAATATGCTGATCGACATCATGAGCAGCTCATTTATGATAGTGGGAATCCTGGTTGTATTCCTGACAAAGTCGCTGATTCTCGGCGGAATTTTTTGTGTGATAGCGGTTTTGATATTTGTCATTTTTATCGGAACCCAGAAAAGCCTTTCTGCATTATGGAACGATGCGCGAGTGAGTGAAACAAAGCTGTTTGGAGAGTTTTCCGAAGATGTGTATGCTGCGGCAGATGTAAAAGGAATTGGCAAAGAAGATTATATCCATGAGCGGTTCCATAAGGATTTTGCAGAGTTTGAGCAAAAACAGGTAAAGGCGTCCTTCTGGGGAAATTTGCCGGCGACGGTGTTTTTCTCCCTGCTAAATGTTGCGGAAGGCATTGCACTGCTGATCGGAGTCCAGCTGTTAAATCGCGGCAGATTGTCAATTGGAGAACTGTATTTGCTGACGAGTTATGTCGGCTTATTGAACATGCCGTTTTTTCATTTAAAATATCAGTTTGCGCAGATGCCGATGTCGCTTGCCGCTCTAAAAAGAGTGAATTCCATATTTGAAATGGAATCCCAGGAGGATCAAAACGAAGAAGCTGCAGAATTTAGCGGCAATGAGATTGTGTTTTCGGACGTTTCTTTTGGCTACAATCAGTCGAGGGTTTTGTCGGATATATCGTTTACGATCGGCTCGAATGAAAATGTGCTGATCGAGGGAAGGACAGGCTGCGGAAAGAGCACTATTTTGCATCTGATTGCAGGACTGTATGTACCGGACTGCGGCAAAATTCTGATCGGTGGAAAAGAAATCCGGGAGTTTAACCGGAGAAAATATGTGGAAAATGTTTTCTATATTTCCCAGTTTTATCCGATTATCGAAGATACGCTGCTGAACAATCTGGTGCGGTTTTACGACAATTACGAGAAGCAGTCGGTTGAGCTGGCGCTGAAAATCACCCATATGGATCAGTGGATGGAAGAGACGAAAATCGGTCTGGAAGATACCATCAAACCGGAAGATTTTACGGTAAATGAGGCGCAGATTTTGGCATGGACGGCAGCATTAATTGCAAAGCCCCGTATTTTGCTGGTCGATGAATTCGACGCTTCCATAGACGATAAAATCCTCACGACGATTGACACGCTCCTTGAAAAGAAATTTACGGATTCTACGATTATCATGGTGTCCCATAAAAACAGGAGTGCCTTGAAATTCCACAAAAAGATACATATGGAAGAAAGTCGGATACAGGTAGAAACCTGCTGAGAATCGAGAGGGACAAATTATGAAAATGAAAAAGAGAGAACTATATCGGGCTTTCACGAAAGACATAAAGGCTTTTGGACTACTTGTGATAGCGGTCGAAACGATCACTTATACGTTCAGTTTTTTAATGAGCGGTATTGCAAAAAAAGACATTTTTAACGTGATTGAAGGAAAAGACGTCACACTTGGAATCTATTCCCTAAACATTTTAATCTTGATCAACGTGATGGTTCCACTGATCATCAATTGTGTAAAACAGGTCAATTCCGCTTTTGTGGAAAAATGGAAAACCAAGGCGAGATACAACGTAAAAAGTGTATTGTTAAGCTATGTGTTGAGGGAATCGCTGAATCCGGCGCGGGAGACAGACGGCGCAGTTTTAAATTATTACCGGAATGAATGCGAGGACGTCGTAAATTTCTTTTTGGAATTTTATTATCAGGTTCCCAAAATCGTATTGTCTGTTTCGATTTTAATTGTGATGTTTTTTATCAATCCGATCTTTGCGGTTGTAAGCCTGTTCCCGACCGTTTTGACGGTTTTTCTGGTAAAAGTTCTTGGCAAGAAAATTTTCTTATACCGGACGAATTCCCGGAAAAACACAAAAGAAGTGACGAGTTTTCTGAATAACTTTTTTGAAAACACAGAGTATTTTTATATGATCGGAAACCGGGAACGGGTGATTTCCGCGTATGAGAGAAAATGTCAGGAGAGATCGAAAAGCGAGATCCGGGACAAAATTTTTGACAGCCTGCTGGGCAGTATTTCCGGCAATTCTTCGAATATGGCATTGGGAATTATTCTGCTGATTGCATTGCCGTTTATGATGAACGGAATCTTTTCGGTTGGCGAATTTGTCATGTTTGGCTATTACTATGCGTTTCTGGCATATCTGCCGGATGCAATTGGAAATCTGGTAAAAAGAAAGAAACAGACCAACGCATCGCTGGATCGCCTTGGATTTTTGCTTCAGGAGGCAGATTGTGCAGGCTCTGTCAGGGAAAAAGACGGATATGATTTTTCGATCGGTGCAGGCGGTGGAAAGAAAATGTTCCATGCGGCGGAAAAAGGAATCGTGATATTAAAAGGCGAAAAGAGCAGCGAAGCGCTGCGCACATTATTTTCCGTATGCAACAGAGAATTGAAGGATAAAAAATGCGTCTATGTACCGAGTGAGCCGGTTTTATTCGATGACTCTCTTTTGGAAAATATTTCTATGGGAGGGCGGATTGAGGATGTAAAAATGAATGGCATTCTGGAGAAAACAGCTCTGGTCGAGGATGTGAAAACCTTTGAGGATGGACTGCTCAAGCGGTGTGGAAAAAAGGGAGAGAATCTGTCCGGTGGGCAGAGAAAAAGAGTCGGGATCGCACGGGGACTTTATCAGGATGCGGATGTGCTGTTTCTGGATGGTGTGGCGGATCGGGTGGATTCTGCAACGGCAAGATTTCTGGTGGAGCATGTTTTGGAAGAATTTCAGGGACTGGTGGTAATGGTGTTTGAGGATGGCTTTTCGCAGAAGCTGGACGGAATGGTTGTTGAGGTGTGAGCCTTAAATAAGTAAGTAGAGAATGTGCGGATGCCGGTATGATGCATGAGGCTTCATGCCGCCGCTGTGATGGTCTGCACCGGAGATGCTTCTCCTATCACGATACTCACACTTCCTGAAGCGAGGATGCAGATATCGCAGGAACAGGCAGGGGATTTATTGAAAGAAGATTTGAAAAGATTCGAAGCAGTAGTGAATCGATATGTGACAGGTGCACTGACGCAGGGCAGGTTTGATGCACTTGTATCGTTTTCTTTTAATGTAGGCGAAGGGGATTTGAAGAAAAGTACATTGCTCAAAAAAATGAATGCAGGAGATATGGATGGAGCTGCCAGAGAATTTGATCGGAACAGTGTGCAGAACAGGTAATCCCTTACTTTATCGGTATCGGAACAGTTATGGAAGAAAGCTATGACAATAAATACCGGATTGGTGTTTACGGTTCCAGAAATATTTGTCAGAAGGTTTGCAGTTTAACAAAGGCAGAGAGCAGCTTTGTGGCGGACATGTCAACCGGATACAGCGGAAATCTTGGCTACAGTATGCCGAACAATTGGGCATTTGAACAGTTTCATGAATATTCTATTCTGGGCTCCGGTTTTTCCTTTGCAGTGGACAAGGATATGGCGTCCGGACGATATAAGGGAATTTCTGCAGATTCTAAGTGTGGTCAGGATAAGTTTGAAGACTGTACGCTGCATAAAATGGAGTTAAAAGCGGACGGGTACTATCATTGTGATTTCTGTAACTATAAGGTTCCGTCACCGTTCCTGCAGGATAAGGAAATTTTAAGCCCGGATGATTATCTGACCGTAACTGGTTTGATGTATGCTTATTCTGTGTTCCTTGCAGATGTAGATATTTACGGAATTTATTTCCACGATCTTTGGGAAAAAATGCACGATATCAGAAGTAAGGCAGAATATAAGGGGAAATATGCTTATCGCGGTGCAGATCAGAACTGTTTATTTGTTCCGCCTGAGGTTGATCCGACTGGGGTAGGAATGACAATGTCGGCATTACGGGAACCTGAGCTGGTTACAAGTGAAAATATTGACAGTCTGAGTGGTGTATTTGCCGAAGTGATCGGAGCAGTAGCGGATACGATTATGGGGGTTATTTTCCCGCAGAACCTTGCCACGCAGATTGCACTTGCGATTGAAGATTATATTTATGAGGGAAATGCGTTAACATCCTTTAATTCTGTACTGCAGGCGATTGTAGGAGAAACCGAAGCATCTGCATTTGGCTATATTCTTCAGTTAATCGAGCTGGGTGCCAATATTCAGGATACGGAAAGAGAATCCAAGCTTGCTATTGGCGATACGGTTATCGAAGTTGACTATGTGGTGGATAATGCTACTAAAACGCTTTATATTGTTTTTGACAAAGATCTAAAGTTTAAAACGTGTTATTTTAAGTAAAGAAGCAAGAGGGTTGTCGTATTTAATGCGACAGCCCTCTTCTTTTTAGAATTGTCTGTGTTGCGAATAGAATAGCTATCACACAGATACATATTTTAATGATTACTTCAAGGGTTAGATGTAAGGGAACCGGAGAATGAGGTATCAATATATAAGGAGTGTAGGTACAGGGAAAAAAGTCTCCCATCCAAACTAGTGAAGAAATTCTATAAAGTTTAGGAGGTTGAGTTACCGAGCAAAAACCAACATAGGCTAAATTGCGCCATAATTCAATCATCCAATGGAATGGAAAAATGTATATGGCTTTACTGGATGATTTTGCAACATGGTATAAAAGGTAAAGTTGAAAGAAGTAAAAAAGAGTAGCGGATAATAATCTCAGTTGCAAATTGAAAGGTATGCGTTGTTCGACTGATAAGGGAAGATAGGTACAAAGAAGAGTTGTTATATTTATTAAAGTGATTAGTATGCAGCTCAAAATAATTTTTCTTTTAGGATTCATATTTGTTCTCCAGTTGTTTCCGGTTTTGAATCCGGATTTTGTAATCAATAATAAATAACAGAAAAAAGTTATTTTCATGACGACTAACGGATAAAAGGTTTTCAAGCCATTATTGCACATTATTAAATGCAAAACAAGAATTTTCATAATATATTAAAAACCGAAAGTTAGTTTACCAAAATTGGTTTTTCTTCTTTTTTTCTATAAAGGAGGAAAGCCAATGGATCAATTAGGGGAACTGATTTGTCGGGTGAAGAACGGAGACGGAGAAAGCTTTGAAAAAATCGCAGAGAGAATGAAGTGTACTATCGAAAAATATGTCCGCAGTAGTTTTTGGAAAGAGTGTGAGGATGCCAGGCAGGAGTACATACTGGCTTTATGGGAAGCGATTATGAAAATGAAATATTTCGATAACGAGGGACAATGCGTGTTGTATTTGAATCGGGCTGTGGAAATCAGATATTACGAGCTGCAACGTAGGGCAGCAAAAATAACAGAGCATGAAGAAATGGAAGAAGATATTGAAGGAGCAGCTAAAGGGAAAAGTATGCTTCTTTATTGAGAAAGCAGTTATATGGAGAAAGAAGTTGATGTGATTATGACAAAGGAGAATATTTGGAAATTGAAAATAATTATTACAAGGATGTTTGGCTGGATCAGCAATAAAATGGGAATTGTTGCTCAAATTCTGCCAGCGCTGGTCGTTTTGATGGTTTTGGATCAGATATCAGGAGTGTTGGCGGCTAAAAAAGAAGAGACAGAAAATCCGGGAAATCCTGATTACAGAGTATCGAGCAGAAAAATGCGTGTGGGAATTTATAAAAAGGCGGGGTATATATTTGCCATTACAGTTGCTATGGCATCGGATTATATGATAAGAAATTTTGGCGCGTTTGTAGAAATTGAAGTCAGTGATAAAGTGAATTTTGGAATGTTGATAACGATATGGCTGTCTATTCTTGAAAATATTCAACGGCTGGGAGTGAATATGCCGGGATTTTTGGAAAAATATCTGGATGAAATCCGGAATAAAATAGAAAAGAAAAAGTAATGGTTTGGGTGAGTGTGGGGATCATGTTTTGGATGGCTGTTTAAAAAAAATAGTGGATGAAAAGTCGTCATTCGGAAACGGGTGGCGATTTTTTTATGCTGAAAAAAGTGATGGCGGACAAGTTATGGAGGGAAGTACGTCAGGCGTTGCCTGACGGGGCGGTGGAAGGCGGGAGGGTGAGAGGCGATGGGGTGTTGGCGGGAAAATTAAAACCTGCTATATACAGTAAGACGAAAAAGGCTGTCACGCGTGACAGCCTTTTTCAAGGTTATATTTTTGTATAGCAGCATAACTGGAGAATATGAAAGCACTAAAAGCGATAAGTAATTTTATTATTGTTTCATAACTAATATAATAGGGATATTTTTCAATTGCTAATTCAGGTAAAAGTGTTCCGGGGAAAAAACCACCGTACCAAAGGGGAGTGGAAAGGTCAAAGAGTTTTTTGATTAGTACAGGAAAGACACCACCCCGCGAGAAAGCTCTACACAGAATTCGAAAAATACCAAGCAACCAATAAAAAGGAAAAAAATAAATTAGTTTACTGGATGCTTTTATAGTGTGAAATAAAAGCGAAAGCTGTAAAGTACCGTAGATAATTGCAAATAGTATTTTGCAAAAGAGTGGGGTATGTAACCATATAAAAGTAAATTCAGCATAAATGTAAGTCATTGCATTCATCAGTGAAATTAAAATGATATGCCATAAAATTTGTTTTGAATGATTCATTTTGTCTCCAATTGAACTGTTTCAAAATAGTTGATTATACAGCTGTTTCGAAGCAGTTTCTTTTTGTGTTTCTTCGCAGAATTGTCTGTATTGAGAATAGAATAGCTATCACACAGATACATATTTTGATGATTACTTCAAGGGTTAGATGTAAGGGAATAGGGGAATGAGGGATCAATATATAAGGAGTGTAGGTACAGGGGAACCAGTCACTTGCCCAAAATAGTGAAGAAATATTATAAAGCATAGGAGGCTGAGCTACGGAGCAAAATCCAACACAAGCTAAATTACGCCATAATTCAATCATCCAATGAAATGGAAAAAAGTATATGGCTTTACTGAATGATTTTGCAACGTGGTATAAAAGGTAAAGTTGAAAGAAGTAAAAAAAGGCAGCGGATAATAATCTTAATTGCAGGTTAAAAGGTATTTGCTGCTTTGCTGATAGAAGAAGACGGATATAAAGATGAGACGTTATATTTATTAAAGTGATTAGTATGCAGCTCAAAATAATTTTTCTTTTAGGATTCATATTTGTTCTCCAGTTGTTTCCGGTTTTGAATCCGGATTTTGTAATCAATAATAAATAACAGAAAAAAGTTATTTTCATGACGACTAACGGATAAAAGGTTTTCAAGCCATTATTGCACATTATTAAATGCAAAACAAGAATTTTCATAATATATTAAAAACCGAAAGTTAGTTTACCAAAATTGGTTTTTCTTCTTTTTTTCTATAAAGGAGGAAAGCCAATGGATCAATTAGGGGAACTGATTTGTCGGGTGAAGAACGGAGACGGAGAAAGCTTTGAAAAAATCGCAGAGAGAATGAAGTGTACTATCGAAAAATATGTCCGCAGTAGTTTTTGGAAAGAGTGTGAGGATGCCAGGCAGGAGTACATACTGGCTTTATGGGAAGCGATTATGAAAATGAAATATTTCGATAACGAGGGACAATGCGTGTTGTATTTGAATCGGGCTGTGGAAATCAGATATTACGAGCTGCAACGTAGGGCAGCAAAAATAACAGAGCATGAAGAAATGGAAGAAGATATTGAAGGAGCAGCTAAAGGGAAAAGTATGCTTCTTTATTGAGAAAGCAGTTATATGGAGAAAGAAGTTGATGTGATTATGACAAAGGAGAATATTTGGAAATTGAAAATAATTATTACAAGGATGTTTGGCTGGATCAGCAATAAAATGGGAATTGTTGCTCAAATTCTGCCAGCGCTGGTCGTTTTGATGGTTTTGGATCAGATATCAGGAGTGTTGGCGGCTAAAAAAGAAGAGACAGAAAATCCGGGAAATCCTGATTACAGAGTATCGAGCAGAAAAATGCGTGTGGGAATTTATAAAAAGGCGGGGTATATATTTGCCATTACAGTTGCTATGGCATCGGATTATATGATAAGAAATTTTGGCGCGTTTGTAGAAATTGAAGTCAGTGATAAAGTGAATTTTGGAATGTTGATAACGATATGGCTGTCTATTCTTGAAAATATTCAACGGCTGGGAGTGAATATGCCGGGATTTTTGGAAAAATATCTGGATGAAATCCGGAATAAAATAGAAAAGAAAAAGTAATGGTTTGGGTGAGTGTGGGGATCATGTTTTGGATGGCTGTTTAAAAAAAATAGTGGATGAAAAGTCGTCATTCGGAAACGGGTGGCGATTTTTTTATGCTGAAAAAAGTGATGGCGGACAAGTTATGGAGGGAAGTACGTCAGGCGTTGCCTGACGGGGCAGTGTAGGCAGGAAGGGAGTTGGGAGGGCTTGGGGAGCGGGGAAGTCCGCATCACCGTAAGGAATCCGGCGTCTGCCGGTGAGCAAGCTTCCCGCATCCGTCGGTTTCCTCCCGGTGGCACTGCTCATTGTTATGCAACAATTTGACTGTTCTTGTTAACAATTGGGGGTGGCAGGACGGAGGGGGTATGGTATGATAATTACAGGAGGGGCGAGAGCCCTGTGTTTGAGATTAATTTATGGGAGGTCAGTTTGAAGAATAAGCGTGGTCGCTTATTCTTCAAACGGCTGTTTGTGCCGCAGGCGTCACAAAGCAGCCATGATCGCAGAGCAGAACCTGATGTTCTGCTCGCGGTTCCTCCGGCGCGAAGCGCCTGCGGAATGGGAGGTTATGATGAAAGAACAGCTTTTAGCAAAATTTGGAGAACTCTTTGGGGGAACAGACGGTGCGAAGGTTTATTTTGCGCCGGGCAGAGTGAATCTGATCGGAGAACATACCGACTATAACGGCGGTCATGTTTTTCCGTGTGCACTGACGATCGGTACTTATGGTGTGGCACGCAGGCGTGAGGATAAGAAGCTGCGGTTTTATTCGATGAATTTCGAGCAGCTGGGTGTGATCGAGTCGAGCGTTGTGGGTCTGAAACCGGAGAAGGAAGCGGACTGGACGAATTACCCCAAGGGCGTGATGTGGGCGTTTGGCGAGAAGGGGATGGAAGTGACAAACGGTATGGATTTGCTGCTGTTTGGCAATATTCCGAACGGCTCCGGGCTGTCTTCTTCCGCATCGGTCGAGGTTTTGACAGGTTATATCCTGCGCGATCAGTATGGTTTTGAGGTTTCCAATCAGGAGCTGGCGCTGATCGGTCAGTTTTCCGAGAACAAGTTTAACGGTGTAAACTGCGGCATTATGGATCAGTTCGCAATCGCGATGGGCAAAAAGGATCATGCGATTTTCCTGGATACTGCGACGATGGAATTTGAGTATGCGCCGATTCAGCTGGAGGGTGCGAAGCTTGTGATTTCCTGCAGTAACAAAAAGCGCGGTCTGGGCGATTCTAAATATAATGAAAGAAGAAGTGAGTGCGAAGCGGCTCTGGCAGAGCTGCAGCAGGTGATCGGCATCGAGTCGCTGGGAGATCTGTCGGAGGAGCAGTTTGAAACCTACAAGTCCGCCATCAAGGATCCCGTCAGAGTAAAGCGTGCGCGGCATGCGGTTTATGAGAATCAGCGCACGATCAAGGCAGTTGCAGCGCTGAAAGCAAACGATATCACAGAGTTTGGCAAGCTGATGAATGAGTCCCACGTTTCCCTGCGGGATGATTATGAAGTAACCGGCATTGAGCTGGATACGCTGGTAGAGGAAGCCTGGAAGGTAGACGGTGTCATCGGTTCCAGAATGACCGGTGCTGGCTTTGGCGGCTGTACGGTCAGCATCGTAAAGGATGAAGCAATCGAGGCTTTTCAGGAGCAGGTTGGAAAGGTTTATCTGGAAAAAATCGGTTACGCGGCAGATTTTTATGTGGTAGAGATCGGTGACGGTCCGGTAGTATTATAAGAAAGGCAGGCAATCAGGGCAATGATTCAGGATAAAATCCGTGAACTGGTGCAGTATGGACTTTTGACAGGTCTGGTATCTGCAGAGGATGAAATTTATACGACAAACCGGCTGCTGGAGCTGTTCCAGATAGAAGATTATCCCTATGGATTCGGGGAAAAGATAGAACAGACAGAAGAAGAGTCGGTCAAAAGACTGCCGGATCTTCTGACGGAAATGATGGATTATGCGGTGGAAAACGGGATCATGCAGGAGGATGGTATCGTTTATCGGGATCTGTTTGACACAAAGATCATGAGCTGTCTGGTAGGGCGTCCCAGCGAGATCATCCGCAGGTTTCATGCGGAATATGAAAAGTCTCCGGAAGCAGCGACGAATTTCTTTTATAAATTCAGTCAGGACACGGACTATATTCGAAGATACCGTGTTTGCAGGGATGAAAAGTGGGTAACGCCAACGAAATACGGCGATCTGGATATTACGATCAATCTGTCCAAGCCGGAAAAAGACCCCAAAGCGATTGCGGCGGCAAGGCTGGCAAAGCAGGGCGGTTATCCGAAATGTCTGCTTTGTGTGGAAAACGAGGGTTATGCAGGTCGTATCAATCATCCGGCGCGTCAGAATCACCGGATCATTCCGTTGACGATCAACGGCAGCAGATGGGGATTTCAGTATTCTCCCTATGTGTATTATAATGAGCACTGCATCGTGTTTAACGGCCAGCACACGCCGATGAAAATCGAGCACAATACCTTTGTGAAGCTGTTTGACTTTGTAAAACAGTTTCCTCATTATATGCTCGGCTCCAATGCGGATCTGCCGATCGTCGGCGGTTCGATTTTGAGCCATGATCATTTTCAGGGCGGCAGATATGAGTTCCCGATGGCAAAAGCACCGGTCGAAAAAAGCTTTACGGTCAAAGGCTTTGAAGATGTACAGGCAGGAATTGTAAACTGGCCGATGTCCGTAATCCGCATTTCCGGTCCGGATACAGAGCGGCTGATCGCTCTGGCGGATGTGATCCTGGATGCATGGCGCAGCTACAGTGATGAGGCCTCCTTTATCCTTGCAGAGACAGAGGGGGAGAAGCACAACACGATCACGCCTATCGCCAGAAAACGTGGCGATCATTATGAGCTGGATCTGGTTCTGCGCAATAATATCACCACGAAAGAGCATCCTCTTGGTGTGTTCCATCCCCATGCAAACCTGCACCACATCAAAAAGGAAAACATCGGTTTGATCGAAGTAATGGGACTTGCAGTGCTTCCTGCCCGTCTGAAAAAAGAGATGGCAGAGCTGGAAGAAGCGATCCTTTGCGGGGCTGATCTTCGGCAAAACGAGGTGCTTGCAGCTCACGCGGACTGGGCGGAGGAATTTTTGACCAGACACAGCGAGGTAAATGCCGAAAATATCCATGAAATTGTGCAGCAGGAGATTGGACTGGTGTTCATGCAGGTTCTGGAGGACGCAGGCGTTTATAAATGCACGGAGGACGGAAGAAAAGGATTCGAACGGTTTATTGACCGCTTAAATGCATGACTTTGTGCACAAGTCTGCAAATGTGATATAATGAGCACAAAAGAAAAACAAGCGACGCCGAAGGCGGCATTTGTTTTTCTTGTGCCATTAGAGAACGAGCAGCCTGCGCAGCAGGCGGTAAAGCGCGTCAGCGCGGGCTCGTGATATAATGAGCGCAAGTGAGCGGGAACAGGCAAAGCCTGTTCATGGCGAACGGCGAATGCCGATCATGAACGAAGTTCATGATATAATGTGATAAGTTACAAAAGGAGACGGACAGGAGAGTTATACGGAGGGTGAAATACAATGGAGCACTTGAATAAGAAAGAAGAGATCTGCCGGAAAGTGGCGGAGAACTTTCGGTATGCAGGGAAAATTACAAAGATGAGTCCCTATGGCAGCGGTCATATCAACGATACGTTTATGCTGACCTGTGAGCTTGAGGACGGCAGCAACAAGCATTATATTTTGCAGCGCATGAATGACGATATTTTCCGGAATCCGAAGGAACTGATGGAAAATGTTGTAAATGTTACAACGTTCTTACGGAAAAAAATTATTGCAGCCGGCGGCGATCCGGAGCGTGAGACACTTAACATTATCCTGACAAAGGATGGCGCGAGCTATTTACAGGATGAAACAGGTGATTATTGGAGAAGCTATGTATTCATTGATGATGCGACCTGCTTTGATCTGGTAGAAAAGCCGGAGGATTTTTACAACAGCGCGGTTGCATTCGGACATTTTCAGCAGTTGCTGGCAGATTATCCGGCAGCAACCCTGCATGAGACGATCAAAAACTTCCACAATACGGTAGACCGTTTTCACAACTTCTTAAAAGCAGTAGAGGAAGACGTAGTCGGACGTGCAAAGGACGTGCAGGCAGAGATCGAATTTGTCAAAGCGAGAGAGGCAGACTGTCATATCATCTGCGATGCGCTGGCAAACGGAGAGATCCCGCTGCGTGTTACCCACAATGATACCAAGTTAAACAATGTTATGATTGACAATAAGACCGGCAAAGGTCTTTGTGTCATCGATCTGGATACTGTTATGCCGGGAAGTGCGCTGTACGATTACGGCGATTCGATCCGTTTCGGCGCAAGCACTGCTGCAGAGGACGAGCAGAACCTGGATCTGGTATCCTGTGATATGAACTTATTTGAAATTTATACCAAAGGCTACACGGAAGGCTGTGCAGGCAGCCTGACGGAGAAAGAAATCCGCCTGATGCCGATGGGCGCGAAGTTGATGACGCTGGAATGCGGTATGCGTTTTCTGGCGGATCATCTGCAGAACGATATTTATTTCAAGATCCACCGTGAGAACCATAACCTCGACCGCGCAAGAACACAGTTCAAGCTCGTTGCGGATATGGAAGCAAAATGGGATCAGATGAATGCGATTGTGGAGAAATATCTCTGATGCCTGCGATTCATGTGATGATGAAGCCCGCATCCGGCCTGTGCAACATGCGTTGTCAATATTGTTTTTATGCGGACGAAATGGAAAAGCGCAGCCAGGCCTCTTATGGCATTATGAGCTTTGCCACGCTGGAAAACGTGATCAGACGGACACTGGAATTTGCAGAAGGCTCCTGTACGATCGCGTTCCAGGGCGGGGAACCGACGCTGGCAGGGCTGGATTTTTTCCGGGAATGTATTCGTCTGGAACAAAAATATAATACCAAAAATGTTACGATTTCCCACGCATTGCAGACGAACGGCTATGCGCTGAATGAGGAATGGTGTCAGTTTTTTGCAAAAAATCATTTCCTGATCGGTCTTTCTGTGGATGGAATCAAGGCGACGCATGATCTGTACCGGAAGGATGCTGTAGGAAAAGACACCTATTTCCGCGTTTTGGAATCAGCGAAGCTTTTGGAAGCTGCCGGTGTGGAATTTAACGTGCTGATGGTGGTAAACGGCAAGACAGCGCCGAAGATTCGCCGGATTTATGAAAATTTCCGGAAGCTGGGATTTTCGTGGCAGCAGTATATCGCCTGTCTCGACCCCATCAGCGAGCGGCAGGGGCAGGAGGAATATTCTCTTTCCCCGGAGATGTACGGAAGGTTTCTGATCGAGCTGTTCGAACTGTGGGATCTGGATTTACGGCAGGGAAAACAGCCCTATATCCGCCAGTTTGAAAATTATGTCGGGATTTTACTGGGACAGTTCCCGGAATCGTGCGAGCAGCGGGGCGTCTGCAGCTTCCAGAATATCGTGGAGGCGGACGGCAGCGTGTATCCGTGTGACTTTTATGTACTCGACGAGTATCGGATCGGAAATTTAAATGAGGATTCGTTTGAAACGATTCATGAAAGACGATTAAAGCAGGGTTTTGTGGAAGCTTCCTGCAATCATACAGAAGAGTGCCGCGCCTGTCCTTATTTCATGATCTGCCGGGGCGGCTGCAGGCGGCACCGGGAGCAGCCGGGAAGCAAACCGGGAGAAAATTACTTCTGCCAGTCCTATCGGATGTTTTTTGATGCATGCCTGCCGAGACTGCAGGAGATCGCGGCAGCGATCCGCTCGCAGGGGCGTGTGTAAGTGATACACCCTTCGCAGATTGTTACAGTTCACACGCGCCATTCGCAAAAGCGCGTCTTCGACGCTCTCCGCTGCTTCGCAGCTCATTT
>OHJJ01000145.1_pt1 | contig 51532 bp, 53 predicted proteins | sample 1568551 | NCBI WGS metagenome assembly OHJJ01 (sample SAMEA3879505, study PRJEB24766) | human gut metagenome | biome: human-associated habitat; feature: feces | place: USA | collected 1985/1987 | reverse complement strand
ATTTAAATCACGATGGAATTTACTCTTGCACTGGAATTTACTTTTTCAAGTCAGCTCTCACTAATAGGCGATTGATTTACCATATATCTAAACTATCTTCCTAATCCACCCAAGCCTGCATCTCGTTATCCAAGACCAACCGGGCATACTCCATAGGGTTGTCAATGGCAAGAGCGTTCAATGCACATTTTGAATTTGGTGAAACACATAAAAAGCTGCTCATCAAATATCCCCCGGATAATAATGTGGAGGATACAACTAGTACACCGAGTAATATTTTCCAGCTAAATACATTGATAAAATCGTACAAAATGAGTATAATAATAGTACGAAGAAAGGAAGTGGTGATATGTCAATTACAGCAACTGAATTGAAAAATAATCTTGGAAAATATTTATTATTATCTGCAAAAGAAGATGTTTTTATCACAAAGAACGGAAAGGTAGTGGCAAAACTGACAAATCCACATCAGGACAGAGTAGAAGTAGCAAAATCCCTGTTTGGAATCTTACCAAAGGATGCAGACCTGAATGAAGCAAAAGAAGAAAGGCTTGGTGCAAAATAGATGAGGATTCTTGCAGATACAAATGTGATAATAGATGCCCTGACTTCAAGAGAGCCATGGAATAAAAGTGCAGAAGAAATATTTCTTATGGCAGCAAATCATACAATCGAAATGTACATTACTGCAAGTTCAGCAACAGACATCTATTATCTTATAAGGAAACATTTGCATAACATAGAAGCAGCAAAGATGATAATGGGAAAGCTTTATTCATTGACTGGAATATTAGAGGTTACAGCGGATGACTGCATGGATGCACTTGCATCTGCAATCAGTGACTATGAGGATGCAGTTGTTGAAAAGGTGGCATCCAGAAAAGATATGGATTATATTGTCACAAGAAATATAAAAGATTATCAGGCAGGTGGAACAAAGATAATTCTGCCAGATGATTTTGTTAAACTTGTTGAAGAGGAATAATTTTTACCACCAAATCGTCAAATACCGATTTTGTGAAACTCTTTCTATGCTCCATCCTCTGCCTTATTGCAGTCGATTCGTAAAAGCATATTATCATTAGAACGTGAAACAAATTACAGCCTCCTGCCGCATTTTGGGCAGAATTCAAAGTCCTCTGTAGTTGTATATCCACAATTGCTGCATCTTTTTATTGTGTTTCCACTTCCATTTTCAAAGCCGTAACCATACTGCGGGTTTACACGCTGCAAATGCTGTGGCAATATCTCCACGTCCTCGCCTCTTGCTATCCTGCGTCCTATTTCCGGATCAAGCTCGTAAAGCGCATTACAGCATGTGGTCTGCACATAGTAGTGCCTGTTCCATTTAAAACACGGAATGAAGAACAGTGACAGCACCATGTATGTCATATACACCTGATACCTGCCATACCTGCCACATTCATCGCAGGTAATGACCTGATTGAAGTCAAAGTCCTTCCTGCCGTCCGTTATTCCCATCATAAAAAACATATATGATGCCTCCGTTTATCTGTGCCATAGTCCCCAGAAGTCTCCAAGCGATTCTCTCGTATGAAATCCCCGCTCATCCTCAACCACCGGTATTGATTTGGCATCCATTTTCTCTATATTTACATAAGTACCCTGACTCACCATTGCAAATACCCTGTCTATCTGCTCCTCTGTGCCCTGTATTTCCATAAATACCGAGCCGTCAGGGTCATTTCTCACCCAGCCTGTTGCGCCAACGCTTTCTGCCGCGTGCTCTGTTCTGTAGCGGAAACCTACTCCCTGCACAGAGCCGTACACTCTTATCTGCTTTCTGATGATTTTGCTGTCGTAATCACTCATATGCACTCACTTCCCTGATACACATTATTTTCAGTCTACAATAGCCCTGCAAACAACCTCATAATTGACTGCCCCAGCCTTCGTCTTGCACTTCTTCCGGTCCTGTACTTCTCCGTCACCTCCGCAGACTCAGTGAAAAGCCTGATAAAATCATCCCTGATTTCATGCACCACTTCACAATCCGCCATAAAACAGCCATTTTCAAAGTGATGATAAAGGCTTCTGTAGTCAAGATTTATGGTACCGCAGGTTGCCATTATATCGTCTGCCACACTCATCTTTGCATGGCAAAAGCCCGGTGTCCACTCAAAAATCCTCACACCATGCTTCACAAGCTGGTTGTAGAATGAGCGTGTCACGCTGTATATTGGTTTCTTATCAGGTATGCCCGGCGTGATGATGCGCACGTCAACTCCACGCTTGGCGGCAAGTGTCAGCGCATGGCTCATCTCATCGGTAATGATAAGGTAAGGAGTGATAAACCAGCAATAACGCTGTGCCTTGTTTGCCATGCTGATATAGACATCCTCACCCACCTGCTCGTTATCGAGAGGGCTGTCTGCATATGGCTGGATATATCCACTCTGTTTTGCCTCATAATCATAGTGTAGCAGATATTGAGATACATCCACCTCGCGCGGTACCTTGCGCTCTGATGCATTCCACATCTCGAGAAATGCGATGGTAAACGACTTGACAGCATCTCCCTCGAGCCTGATTCCCGTATCCTTCCAGATTCCGTATGGGTGTGTCACATTGAAGTACTCATTTGCCAGATTATAGCCGCCGGTATATGCGATTTTTCCATCAATTACCGTGATTTTTCTATGGTCACGATTGTTTAAAAACATGTTAAAGGCAGGTGCAACCGGGTTGAACACCCTGCATTTGATGCCAAGCTTCTCCATCTTTTCCGAGAAATCCCTGTCTATGAAAAAGATTGAGCCCATATCATCATAAAACACCCTTACCTCGACTCCTGCCTGCACGCGCTCCGTGAGCACCTTCTGGATACGGTGCCACGATTCCTTGTCCTCTATGGCGTGATACTCCATGAAAATAAATTTCCTGGCCTTTGATAAATCGCTAAGCTGCGCTTCGAGTCCCTTTGACGCCTGATCATAATATGTCACATCCGTGTTCTGATATACCGGATATAGTGCATTTTTTGCCAGGTATGTTGAAATTCCCGCTGCCTGTGGCACCTTTTCATACATATCGGATAGTATGTCTGCGTTTTCAGGCAGACATGGAAGAAGCATGGAATCCACCTCTTCAAACCGTGCACGCATCTTATTCGGTGCGCCGTTTAGTCCGACTAACAGGTAAAGTGACACTCCCATTATCGGAAATGCCAGTATCAGTATAATCCACGGTGTAGTCATGGATGCGGTCTGCTCACGATTGTACAGTCCGAGCACAAGTATGATTGCCAGGACGCTTGTGGTCGTGTTTATTGCTGCCGCATATTCATTTAGCCTTGTAAACATATATACCATGAAAACTGCCTGCAATAATATCGCAAGCACTGAAAAAAACATTCTCTTTAAACCATTCTGTGTTTTTTTAGTTCCCTCGTAGGTTTTTTCCTTCATCTATTATGCCTCCATTATCTTACTGTCTGTAATACCAAACCTCTCCATACATTTTTAGCCACCTTCTTATTTAAGAAGCCATTCAATTTCATCTTTATAAGGAGGAATAGTCTTCTTCGCAGAGCTCTCCTCACAAAGCCATGGTGTTTCCAGAATCTTTGGTACATTTGCAAAGGTCTCATCATGCACCAGGCGGTGCAGTGTGTCATAGCCGATGGTTCCCTTGCCTATATTTGCATGCCTGTCCTTGTGTGCTCCGAGAGGATTTAAGCTGTCATTCACATGAAATACCGCTATCTGCTCAAGTCCTATCACCCTGTCAAACTCCGCAAAAACATCATCATAATGGTTCACAATATCGTATCCTGCATCATTTACATGGCACGTATCAAAGCAGACACGCAGCCTTTCCTTCCTGTCCACTCCATCATAGATTGCCTTAAGCTCCTCAAAGGAACGGCCTATTTCACTGCCCTTTCCTGCCATCGTCTCAAGTGCGATAAACACATCGTCATCATTCTGATTGAGCACTGTGTTAAGTCCCTTTACAATCTGTGCGATTCCAGCCTGCTCACCGGCATTTACATGACTTCCCGGATGAAGCACCAGTATGCGGCTCTTCATTGCCGCGGTCCTTACTATCTCCTTTTCCAGAAACTCCACTGCCAGCTCGTATGTCTCAGGCTTTACGGTGTTTGCCAGATTTATGATGTATGGCGCGTGGACCACTATCTCATTTATCCCATGCTCATGTGCATATTCCCAGCCTGCGTCTATGTTGAGCTCAAAGATTTCCTTTCTTCTCGTGTTCTGTGGTGCCCCAGTGTAGAGCATAAACACATTCGCGCCGTATGACGCTGCTTCCCTGGCTGATGCCAGAAACATATCTTTTCCTGCCATGCCTACGTGACAGCCTAATTTTATATCACTCATATTTTTCCTCTGTTTCATTGAATCTATATATCTATTATTTCTACTATAACACTACATCCCTGATAACTCTATCTAAATATTCTAAATTTTTACTAAACATGGCAAAAGTCATTGACATAGTATCAAAAACTACATATACTATCCTTTGCAACCACATATATTAATGGCATATAATTGCAATGTATGTGATGCATAACTACAGTTAACCAATTATTATAGAAATACGAGGGTAAATATGTTTGAAATAATTGTTGACTCTGCGGCAAACATTCCTGCAGAGCTATGTAAAAAATATAAAATCAAGGTGCTATCATTTGTAAACCTTGTCAACGGAAAGGAAATGACCTGCTTTGAGCCTGACCTCACACCGGAACAGGAGCGGGCAAAGGGTAAGGAATACTATGACGCGATAAGAGAAGGTGCCGAGGTAAAGACCGGACTTATCAGCAGCGGAATCTTTGAGGATACCTTCAGGGAAATCATTGAGGCAGACAAGGATGTCCTGTATTTCTCCCTAAGTAAAAACATAAGCGGCAACTACAACTCAGCCCGTGTCGCAGCCGATGCTGTCCTTGATGATTGCAGTAACGGCAGAAAAATACGCCTGGTGGATTCATTAAATGCTTCCCTCGGACAGGGACTTCTCGCAATATACGCCAGCGAAATGCGTGAGAAGGGCATGAGCTTTGATGAGGTGGCTGACACAATAGAGACCTATCCTGCCAGATTAAACGGTGTGTTTACCGTGGGCAATTTAAAGTATATTGCAAGAACCGGCAGATTAAGCGGAACCACCGCTTTGGTTGGCAACATGCTAAGTATCAAGCCTATCCTAAGGGGCAGCAAGGACGGATATATTGTACAGTTCAGAAAATGTCGTGGCCGAAAAGCCGTATTAAATGAGCTTGTCAATCTGTTATGCGACAACATTACAGACCCTGAAAATCAGATTATCGGAGTGGCACATGCTGACGCATATGAAGATTCGCTCTATGTGATTGAACAGATTAAAAAGCGCATAAAGGTGCGCGATGTGATAAATACCACCTATGATTTCTGCACCGGAAGCCATGTTGGTCCGGAATCTTTAGCAGTATTTTTCATGGGAAAGGACAGAGAATTGGGAGCCTGATATCAGGCTCCCTTTTCACTTCTTTTATTCATCATCCTCACATAAAAAAGTCCCAGAACTCGCTTATTAAGCGGATTCTGAGACTTTTGATTTCTATTAATTGCAACTTCTATCTCATTTTAAGCTGCAGCTTTCTTGCTTTCTGATTTCTCACAGAGCTTCTTCACACCCTGAATTGCAACAAGTACACCAAGGATGAGCAGTAATACTGCAAATATAAGCTGTAATGAATTTCCAAGGTCAAGTCCTACAGAGAATAATGCCTTTGTAAGCTTGTAGATTGTCATGCCAAGTGCAGTAAATGTAACTGCCATCATGAATACCATTGGAATCCAGAGCATGCAGCCCTGACGCTTTGTCTTCTTTAAGAATACTGCGCAGGCAACAAGTGCAAGTACTGATAAGAGCTGGTTAGCTGAACCAAACAGTGGCCATATCTCTGCATAGCCTACCTTTGTAAGCAGGAATGCAAGTACCAGTGTGATGATTGTTGCAAAGTATTTGTTTGTCATCAGCTTGACAAATGGACTCATATTGTCATCATCTGTGTCTGAATCAAGCCAGAACTCCTGGAATGACAGACGTCCGACTCTGGCTACTGAATCAAGTGATGTCAGAGCGAAGGCTGATACAGCAAGGTTAATCAGTGTGAACACAAGTGAGTGTGGTAAACCGAGTACTGACAGGAAGTTTGCGATAGCTCCTGCGAAAATCTGTGGCTGTGTTGTAAGTCCCTGAGCTGCTGCCTCTCCCTTACCGAATGATGCTACTGCGATAAGTGCAAGGATTGCAAGCATACTCTCCATAAGCATGGCACCGAATGAAACAGGAAGCATGTTCTTCTCATTCTTTATCTGCTTAGATGCAGTACCTGATGATACAAGTGAATGGAAACCTGAAACTGCACCACAGGCGATTGTTACGAATAAGATTGGGAACAGATACTGTGGGTTTCCGTTTGCATCAGGGATTGCAAATGCTGTGAAAGCATCAAGGTTACAAGCAGGATTTGCAACAAATACACCGATTACCGCACCTACGATCATGAAGATTAACAGGTAGCTGTTAAGGTAATCACGTGGCTGAAGCAGTGCCCATACAGGTGTAACACTGGCTATAAGTATATATGCAAATATAATTATGTGCCATACGCTAAGGTTTAAATACATTGGGAAATTGAGTCCCAGTGCTATAGCTACTATAAGTAATACGATTGCAACAAGTGTGTTAATCCATTTGTTGAACTTAGAGTATTTAAGGAAGAAACCAAGTGCAACTGCTTCTATGATGAAAAGCATTGATGTAGTTGCAACTGCTCCGTTGGCTACAACCTTTGTAACCTCGCCTGCTTTATCAGCAGCAAAGCCATTGAAGGTTCCGGCTACGACATCTGCGAAAGCTGCAACAACAAGTATACAGAACAGCCAGCAGAATAACAGGAATAATTTCTTTCCTAATTTACCGATGTACTCCTCGATGATGTAACCGATTGTACGACCCTTGTTCTTAACTGAAGCGTACATAGATGCAAAGTCCTGAACAGCTCCAAAGAATACACCACCAATTAATATCCAAAGCAGAACCGGAAGCCATCCGAAAATAGCTGCCTGAATTGGTCCGTTGATTGGGCCTGCACCTGCTATAGATGCAAACTGATGTCCGAATACTACATTGGTATCGGCTGGTACATAGTCCACTCCGTCCTCCATCTCGTAGGCAGGAGTCTTGGCATTTGGATCAATGCCCCATTTGTTTTGCAGATAACGGCCATATAATAAGTATGCTCCACCGAGCACAACAATGGCTATTACCATCATTAAGATTCCACTCATATTATTACCTCTTTCTTTTGTTTATCTTAATTTTATTTGTATATTATGTTTACTCTTTTTTTAGCAAATTTCAATAAATATTTTATACATAATTTATTTTTAATTTCTATAATTTTTGTTTAATTTACCAATCGGTTATAATAGGTATTCATTCTCTTTATGCTGTCTTTGTCTCAGCGGCTTCTTCTGCCTTTTTAGCAGCCATTTTGTCCTTTAATGCAAAGGCTCCGGCAAGCAGTGTGCCTGAGATTGAATGCCATGTACATGACACTGCACAGATGATGGCTGATTCAGGTGTTGAAGCAAACTGTGCTGTAGTGGTGGCAAGGTTTGTGGCAAGACCTGCATTCTGCATACCAACCTCGATAGAGATGGTTCTCTTCTTGGCTGTGTTCATGCCTACCAGCTTTCCTGCACCGTATCCGAGCAGATATCCAAGTCCGTTATGTAACAGAACTGCCGCAAAAATTACTACTCCTGATGTAAAGAACTTTGAGCCCTGTGATGATACAACACCACCTACAACGAATGCCAGGCCAAGCACCGCAATACCCGGCATGACCTTCTGAGCCTCGGCAAATGCCTTTTTCTTTCCAAGCAGGTAGTTGAGTAAAAATCCAACCGCTACAGGAAAGATTACAGTCTCAATGATTGACACAAACATCGGAAGCGCCTTGATTGAGACATGTGTTCCGCTTGCAAGAAATGATACCAGAAGTGGTGTCATAAATGGTGAGAGCAATGTGGAAACTGTTGTCATTCCAACTGAGAATGCCACATCACCACCGCAGAGGTATGACATAATGTTTGAAGAAACACCACCGGGACAGCAGCCTACGAGGATAAGTCCAAGTGCGATTCCGTCAGGCAGATTCAATGCCTTTGAAATACCAAATGCGAGAAACGGCATGATAAGATACTGTGCGATTGCACCTACACATATATCAAATGGTCTCTGTGCAAGTATCTTGAAATCCTGTGTCGTAAGTGTAAGTCCCATACTAAACATGATGATTCCGATAATGATTGACTGACATGTGAACTTGTTGGATACCGGATCCACAAACAGCATCTGATTTACCCAGGCCATCAGATTCGGAACCAGAAATGTGACTACGGCGATTGCTATGACAACTATCGATGTGTAGTCTGATAAAAATTTACTTACTTTTTGTAATGCTTTCATTGTAAGCCTCCTTAACATTTTTCTGCTCACTAAAACTCTTTTATGGAATTAAAAAATCCCTTTCCAGATTGACATAATCTGAAAAGGGACGAAATAATCCGCGTTACCACCCTGATTCCACAGTGTATTACTGTGACACTCTGCATACCAGCATATGCTTTCCATATAACGGTGGACACCGGCGAGGTTTACAGACACACTTAATGCTTTCAGCCCGCTTCTTAGAGAGGATATTCCAATCTGACCATTACCTGTTCGCACCGCCCACAGGCTCTCTGAAAATAAATACAAATCGGACCTTGTTCTCATCAACGAATTTTGGTGAACATATTTATTTAAATCTTGTTTTGTATTATAGCCCTCTGACACTATATGTCAAGAGAATGATACAAATTTGTACTATAACATTTATTTATAGCTTTTATTCATGTGCTTTATTCTTATTATTTATTCGTAATCTTTGTTGTTATACTCATCATTCCATGACTGCTGTTGTGATGTACCGTAGGAATTTTGAGCATCCCCGCCCTGTGCTGTGCCATACGGATTCTGACCATACTGCTGGTTTGCTCCGTTTCCGTACATGTTCTGGCCGTACTGCTGATTTGCCCCGTTTCCGTACATGTTCTGGCCGTACTGCTGATTTGCTCCGTTTCCGTTCATGTTCTGGCCGTACTGCTGATTTGTGCCATTTCCGTACATGTTCTGGCCATACTGCTGATTTGCCCCGTTTCCGTACATGTTTTGGCCGTACTGCTGATTTGCTCCGTTTCCGTTCATGTTCTGACCATACTGCTGACCATATCCGTTTGAACCGTATGGATTATAGTAGTTATTATTACTATTGTATCCATCTCCCACATAAACAATGTTTTTGTTGAAGGCAATAATACAGATAAAAATCACATTGAGGAATATAAGTCCGCAGGCAAATCCTGCTCCCTTGCCAAACGCATGTGCCAGTCCGACACAGCAGAGGATATTCATAACCAATGCCGCAATCATTGCTGCAATAATCAGAATAACCGCAAATATCAGCATGCCCATGTGAGCCCCGATACGGTTTCCGGCATATCCATAGGTAGAATCATAATACGACCCCATATAACTGGATGTCATAACGGAAAGTCCTGAGGCAATAATCTCATACATCAATAAAATACATCCTGCTATACTTGCTATACTTGCCACAAGATATCCCCAGAACAGCTTCTGTTTCCCTGCAATCCTGAATTTTACATATGAGCTGTAAAACGGTACAATGGCCGCCCAGCCGTGCTCTCCTGCCTTTGCATACATAATCCATGATGCAACAATTGTCAGTACCATAACTGCCAAATTGATAAACGACTTAAAGCCGTCAATCATACTCATAATAGTATAATATGTGCTCATTTTTTCTCCCTTTCATAACCAAAGTTTGTTTGTTATTCAAAGTATACATCACCACCGGTCAGAGTGCAATAATTAAAAAGCTTTTGGAGCTTGTATAATTCACTCATTTTAAGATTCTAACAATACTCCTTTATATATTCACCAAAATATGGAAGTGCAAGTGAGATATAGCCCTGTCTGGAATTTAATATACCTCTTTTTATAAGACGATCCCTGTACATAGAGTAGCTTCCTGACTTCTCTCCCATAAGCTTAAGCACTTCTTCACGCTTGTATTCTTCCTTTTCTGTCAAAAGTCCTGCAAGAAACCTGTCCATTTCAGTCATCTCTTCCCATATTTTTTCATAAGAATATGCAAACAATTCAGCTTTGAGTTTTGGTAAAATATCTTCTAACAATTCATCCAACTTTTTCTTAAAATACAACACTCCCAATTCCTGAAATGCATATGCGTATCCTTTTGTAATTTTCGCCATTTCACGAGCCTCATTACTGTCAATATCCAGCTTACTCTTATACATTTCAGTCATTCGTATCATATTAAGAGGCTCCGTTTTAACTGTTGCCGCTCTTCTGAAAAATGTAAGATTTTTGACATTGCTCAATTCCTGTATATTTTCATACAAGCCTGTACACACAAAATAAACCGGATACCCTGCTCTGAGCCATCTGCCATATTCAGACGCAAATTTTATCATCTCTTCGGACTTTGAAACCTCATCTATTCCTATAAGTATCTTCTTCCCCTTTTTCTGTGCAGCCTGTATCATTGTCTCAACTTCTACACCGATATCAAAGAAATTATTATTGTTTTCTGCCGTATAGCCGATTCCACCACCTGTTCCCATCACTGTTGCAGAGAGGTTTATCCCTGTTGTTTTCTTATCCTGTGAACCAAAACCGGCCTTTACAAGCATTGCCGCTATCTGTCCCAGTATATCTCTTGCAGGATTTACATCAAAAACAAGCCAGTTTATATATCTGCTTTCATTGGTTCTTAATTCTTCCTCCACCTTTGCAAGTATAACGGTTTTACCGGAGCCTCTGACACCGGTTATCTTATATACCGACTCCGACGGATTATCGTAAATAAAGTTTTCCAGTATCTCCTCTGTTTTCTCTGTATGGATATATGTGTATTCCGGAGTCTTACTGAAGGTTGTAGTAAATGGATTCTGCATAAATTCACCTCAATTTATTATATGAAATTCAAAACTATTTATATTTTTTTATACTTTATATTGTTCTTTATAGTTTTTTATAAATTTTTATACTTTTTCTTTTATTTTATACTTTTTTATACTTTTTTGCAATAGTTCTTCCGACCTGTATATACCGTTAAAGTAATCACCGCTTTTTACAGCCCTTGACAAACCCCTTCTTAAACGGCTATAATATCGTCAATTGAAGCACAATTACATTTCAACAGGCTTTGATGGGAACAAGTACATTTCTGCAATACTTACAGAGAGCTGCCGGCAGGTGAGAGGCGCAAGGAAACAGATCTGGAATACATCCCGGAGCTTTGCACCGAACGTCATACCGGATGATTAAATATCCCCGGTTCGATTAATAAGCCGCAACGTATTGGCACACGTTATAGTGCCGGAGTGTTAGCAGAATCGGCCATTTTCACTATATAATATATGTCGAACACTGTGTGACAACTCACGGAGGCATTCCTGTGCGAGCAGGATGCAAATTAAGGTGGTAACGCGAGAAATCCCCCTCGTCCTTAAATGGATGAGGGGGATATTTTATTTTTCAGAATACAGATTCATCTTATCAGGAGGAAAATCATGACAATTTATGACGAATTAGTTGCCCGCGGTCTTATCGCGCAGGTAACAGACGAAAAAGAAATCAAAGAGCTTATAAACAACGGAAAGGCTACCTTCTACATCGGCTTTGATCCTACAGCAGACAGCCTTCACGTTGGACATTTCATGGCTCTTTGCCTTATGAAGAGACTTCAGATGGCCGGAAACAAGCCTATCGTACTTATCGGTGGAGGTACCGCACAGATCGGTGATCCATCAGGACGTACAGATATGCGCCAGATGATGACAACAGAGACTATCAACCACAACGTAGAGTGCTTCAAAAAACAGATGAGCCGCTTCATCGACTTTGGCGAGGGAAAGGCTATCATGGTAAACAACGCTGACTGGCTGATGGACTTAAACTACGTGGATGTGCTCCGCGAGGTTGGTGCTCATTTCTCAGTAAACCGTATGCTTACAGCTGAGTGCTACAAGCAGCGTATGGAAAAAGGTCTTTCCTTCCTTGAGTTTAACTACATGATCATGCAGAGCTACGATTTCTACACACTTTTCCAGAAATACGGCTGCAACATGGAGTTCGGTGGAGATGACCAGTGGAGCAACATGCTCGGTGGAACAGAGCTCATCAGACGTAAGCTTGGAAAAGATGCATACGCTATGACAATCAATCTGCTCCTAAACTCTGAGGGCAAGAAGATGGGCAAGACACAGTCCGGTGCAGTATGGCTTGATCCTAACAAGACAACACCTTTCGAGTTCTTCCAGTACTGGAGAAACGTTTCTGATGCCGATGTTCTTAAATGTATCAGAATGCTCACCTTCCTTCCTCTCGAGGAAATTGACAAGATGGAAAGCTGGGAGGGCGCACAGCTCAATGAAGCTAAGGAAATCCTGGCATTCGAGCTTACAAAGCTTGTTCACGGTGAGGAGGAAGCCGCAAAGGCTAAAGAGGCAAGCCATGCACTTTTCGCAGGCGGAGCCAACAATGCAAATATGCCTACAGTTACCGTTACAGCTGAGGACTTCCCTGACGGAGAGCTTGATATCATCTCTGTTCTCGTAAAAGCAGGACTTTGCGATTCAAGAGGAGACGGCCGCAGAAATATCCAGCAGGGCGGTGTTTCCGTTGCAGATGAGAAGGTAACTGATATCTCTACAAAATACACTCTCGACGATTTCAAGGGCGAGGGTCTCATTATCAGACGTGGTAAGAAGAAATTTGCCAAGGTTGTAGCTGAATAGACAGAGAATCCCCGGTAGTTACTACCGGGGATTTTTACTTTCAGCCATATTTTATTTTGAAAATTCATTTGCAGGAAATTCATATGGCACAAATTTACTGCTACATGTAACGGTATACTCTGTTTCTCCCGAAACAGTTTTTTGTTCTGTGCCAACACCATCTCCACAAATCCAGTATGAACCATCATTTTTTTCTATTACGGTATTCATCATTTCGGCAGGATATTGCCCATCAAACCCGGCAAGGCTGTACTTATCCGAATTATATTGTAATCTGCCGGTCCATACCATTATTACATCAGATGCAACCTTAGTCGGTGTCTTTACGACAAGACTGTCTGCTATTCCACAGTTGTCAGCCGGATTGTATCCCCAGGTCCATACTGTTCCATCATTTAACAGTGCCGCATGAAATGTACCACCTGTTACCAAAACAGCATTTTCAAGGATTTTTTCCGGCTTCTTTATAAATGACACCGCATAATTCTCAAATGTCATGCTCTCATATGTAGTGCCCCATGACCATACAGAACCATCATTTTTGATAGCAATAATGTCAAATTTACCGCACCTTGCATACCCCACATCTTCCATGATAAGACGTGGTGTGTCCACATAATAATTATTATCAAAAAGCTTCGCTGTCTTATCATAGCCATATTTCTTACTGAATTCCTCAGTACCTTTTCCTGCATGTCCAAATGCATATAGCTTATTATCCTTTGTAAGATAAATCGCAAAACCCTCTCTGGAATAATCTACATGCACAACATTTTCTGCAATTTTTACCTTTTCACTATGTACATCATAATCACGATTTCCCTGTGCAAGCTGTCCCCATTCATTATTCCCACAGCCCCACAAAACGTTATTTTCATCTATGCTGTACAGATTTCCCGGATCACCCGTATTCGTAATATAATGATCTACAATATTGATAGATATATCCTTAAGTTTTTCTGTATGATTTTGCTCGGTCTCAGCAACGACCTTATTATTTACATCCGGACTATCTTTAATATTACTTTTAAAATACATAACACAACTGATTGCAGCAATACATATAACCACAAACAAACTAACTAAAATTTTCTGGATATATTTGTTCTTCAGCATGAAATTCTCCCTTCTTATTAATGTTGAGATAATTCTAAGTTCGTAAACTCCACTTCAAGTGGTGGTTTAATTTTAGCCCTCCAAAGGGCATACATTACTGCTTCGCCCAATATGGCGGTATTCTATTGTCCATTAGGATCACCTCCTATGTTGAGGTTTGGCTTGCGACACCATTCTCATATTTAACATAGGAGGTTTTTTATTGGAATCCTCACCGTTTCCACTTACACTATTCGCCCCAACATAGATGGGGGATTAGACTTTTCATTTATTTTATATTATACCAATAATTTTTCATTATTAGTTTACATTTATAATTTATCTTTCTTTATATTTATTAGATTTGCAAATCATAAAATAACTCAAGGAGGATATACTATGGCAACATATGGTTGGATGATTAACCTTACAGGAAATACAATCCCTGTTTATTCAGAAAAAAACGGTGGTCCGAGTACTACTACAATAGGAAAATTAACTAAAAACGAATGTTTCATCGAAGGAACTTTTTCAGAGAATCCATGGGAAGGGGATGGCAACCCCGTATTTTTTCTAAATTCAAATCATAACATCAAATTTGGATTAATAAAAAACTTTCCCAGTACTCTTGTGGATTTTTCTGCATATGCTTCAAATGGAACATCGTGGATAAAAACTAATTCTCTCGAAAGAAAAGTTCAATATACTACAGTTGCGTATTATGGTAATGGCAGTAAATGTTGTGATCTTCCAGCTGGCTCAAAAGTTTGGTTGACCAAAAATGCTACAGCTGGTGAAACAAATCCTAATTACGTAGCAGTCTCAAAAGTCGTAACATCAACTGGTAAAACATATACGTTTAGTGGCAATGGCTTCGTTGATCTCACTTATGGTGGTCGCTGGGTAAATGTTGGCAGTATTTTATTACGTAAAGTTTAATTCACAAAGTTAGCAATAAGCCAGAAAGTATAGTTTGCTTTCTGGCTTGTTATCTGTATTTTTCAAAATACTATTCTTAACTATTCATACACTTCCAATGCACCATAATATGTATTTACCGTACTCATGTCCTGCACATACCCAGCCATATTCTCCGATCCATAGCGCAACAGATAGTAATCCATATCATGTGCAATATGGTATATATCTATAATATACTGTACATCATGAGTATTCTTCGCCTGACGCATGTCCTCTATCATGGTATCGAAATCCTTTGAAAGCTTATCGTTCTTTATAGTATCCTTTATTTCAGACATAAGATTGATAAAATATTCACCATCTTTTTCATTGTAATCAACAACCTTTTGTCCGTACTTTTCACAATATTCTTCGTATGACATTCCACTGCTTTCATCATAATCCATGCCATCGTCAAACGCATAACCTATCAGGATTTCTCCTGTATAGTCTATCTCATTCCATTCCAACGATTTTGGATCACTAAGCTTTGAAAATAGATTATAAAACATACAATTATATTCAAGAGATAGATTTGTATTTTTAATAACAGAAGTAAGCCTGCTGATATCTTCATCGCTCATTCCCTCAAGACACTCGGCTCTTTTTTCCAACACTTGATTCTTAGATGGTTTCTGTGGTTCTGCCTCTGTTTCGCTCGCTATCTCTGAAACATCTTCACTTACTGATTCTGTTTCAATTATTGCAGAAACTGCATCCGATGATGAAGTATTTGATTTGGCGCATGCAGCTAAAATTGATATTAAAATTAAAGACTCTATAATCAGTTTTTTCATATACAGGCTCCTTATTAGTTTACAAAATAATGTGTATATACTTTTTATATTGCATAGATAATCGATTATCAAAAACAATTACTTTCAAAGGAGAAATAAATATGTCAAATTATTTTTGTATTAACAAGAGTGATAAAAAAATTCCTGTCTATTCTGACGCAGAAAAGACATCTCAAATAGGAACTATTTACAACCGAGAAGCTTTCGGATATGACAACAACTGGGGAGGTGATGGTTATTTCTGTAATATTGTATTCAGAAAAGCAAACGGCTCAATATCAGGAGGTTTTATTATTGATCCGCCTAATAATGCAATGCTGGAATGTACCGACTACCCATATGGTAAAGCCCGAATTAATGGAACCGAGTATAAAACCTTTCTCATGAGAAAAACCAGTACAGTTTACAAAGTGAACGGAAGCAAATGGGGAACTGTTGCAGCCAATCGCCGAGTTGCATGTAAAACAGGGTTATCTGGTAATAGTCATCCAGAGTGGAAAGCCATTAATTATGTTGAAAATACAAATGGTTTATGGATTCCAGTTAACAGTTCTGATAAATTAACATATGGATTTGTAGATACAGGATTAAGTGTTGCCTCAGGCTATAGTTCAATACCTATGTATGGTTCATGGTAATCCCATTTACCTTCTAAATAGGTGAAACTGAGTATAAGCGAGGAATAATTTTACTATTCCTCGCGCTTTTCACTCATTTCAAAATATTACATTACTATTCATGAAGCAACATCTGTTTTTTTCTTTTTGTTGATGAATAAAATATCCATATAATCTGTAAGAAAATTAATCTCATCTTTTACATTAGAAATATCTCTTACAAAATAACACATTAAAACCGTTGTTGTTAATACAGTTAAAATAAAAAATATATTTGGATCTGTTGCATCCTTGTAACTATTATATAAGGCAGATACCATTGCTATTTCCATAGGAATTACAATAGTTTTTAATGAATCCACCATATTTTCTTTATTACGCTTCATTTGCACTAAAAATTTTTCAAAATCTTCGCATTCCTTATGTTTTTTATAAGTTTCCTCTATGGAAGATTTCCATCCTGAATATTTTGAAAAATATTCCGCACCATATTTCATCTTCTTTTTATTTCTTCCAATCATTTTATATGTATATAATTCTATAGTGTAGTCAAACCCATATGGCAAATTTTTTAGATATTTATTAATCGATTTCACAGTATAAATCTTTATTCCAAAAAAAATCAACGTAATAATCGCACTAAATATAATAATCTCCCTAATTACATAAACTAACAATATATACCATTCACTTCTATATGCTCCCAAAATCCCTTCTACATTGACCATTCCGCATATTATCAATACTATTATGCTTATTGTTACAATCCCATAATTAAATTTATTTGACACTTGTCTAACATTTGTTTTATTAACTTGATTCATTTTGCTACCTCTTAAATATTTTAATATATCAGGTTATAATTAAGTAAAATAGCCCTAAAGAGTATACCCTGCATAGTTATCAGTTATCTTATTAATCTACTATTCTTAACACATCTAATATAATTTAACTTTCCCCAGAAAAGAATACATACCATAAATAATGTTGTAACTGCAATCATCATTAACATTTTTTCCAACTCAAAAAAATAAAACGCAAACGTCAATATAATTATTATCCCTATAGAATGATTTAACTTATTGTTAAAAATCTTTAATTCATTTGGGCTTATTGGTCTATTGACATCTTGAACTGGCGATATGACTTTTATTACCAAAAGTGAAATACTTATAATTACCAATGCTACATAATCATAAATTCTTATATACTTAACAATCATAAGTATTCCCCAAAATGACACACACGAACATATCAAGCAGCTAGTATATGTGTTTAAATGCACCCCACCTGCATACGAACGCAATAATATAAAAACAATAAAAAAAAGTATTGCTTCAAATTCCATGTTACAAATAATAGCAATAACAATACTGATAATGGTATTTAAACATACTTCCATGCCAATTTGAAATCCATATTGGTAAATAGCTTTTTTTTCATTGGCAATCACCTTATTCTTAATCAAATAATTTGTTAATATCCTTGAGATTCTCTCCATATACTATTTTGATTTAAGATCCAATAACTCTTTTGGCATTTTAGGTTGGTGAAAAATATAAAAGCAAATTCTTTGTACTGATCCTTCTGCAAAAGCAAGAGCAAAGTTTGTCATGTTTCCTTGCGCTTTCCTCATAATAAATTCTTTAAATTTCTTCATAATAGAACCTCCAAAAATTATTTTGTTTTATTTTATCATACTATTTTCAGAAGTTCTCACCTTGTAAAAATTACGGCATTATATGTATTATTTTCTTTCATCATAAAGCAGTATTTGTATCTTAAACATATTATCATTTGTTGAAATATTTACAATCCCATTATACTTTAATGCAGCATTTTTAATAGAACTTATTCCTATTCCATGATTTTCTGAATCTTGTTTTGTGGTTAGTAAATTTCCCTTACTATCTTTTTTCACAGCTCCGCTAAATGAATTAGAAATCATAATCAGAAGGCTCTTTTTTCTATAAACTAACTCAATATTAATTTCTCTTTTATTTATATCATCAATCTTACTAACCGCCTCAATAGAATTATCCAAACAATTTCCTAATATAATGCAAATGTCTGCATCATTAAAATTAAATTCTTGTGGAATTTCAATATGCGATATCATAATTATGCTCAATTGCCTCATAATAGACATTTTATAATTCAATAGAGCATCCACAACAACATTCCCACTATTTATATCATAATTATTTACTAAGCATTTTTCACTATTCAATATATCGTCAATATAGAGTATCGCATAATTAAGATCCTTTCGCTCTATATATTCTCTTATACATATCAAATGATTTATAATTTCATGTTTTAACTTTTTAATATTTGAGATTGATTCTTCCCTTTCTTTTAGCTGATTTTTGCACAATTCTATTTCCTTTCCAAAAATTGCCTGTTGTTTTTTTATGTCTAATCTATCTGATAGACTCTCGTACATATTAAATATCATAAAATTTAATGCAAGAATTATTGCTGATGAAAGTAAGCAAAGAATCGTTTCACTTTTTTCTTCTGACCTTTGACATAATGAAAACAATGCATTTAATATAAAAATACTACCTACTGGAATACAAAACAGCATTCCCCAATACGAAATACTTATATCTCTCTTCAATTGTGCATGATTTAAAGTCTTTAAGACCATTATTATTGTCAACATAATAATTTTCGAAATAAACGAACCTAATATTTGCGACTGGGTATAATGTATATTAAAAAATATAAATAAAAAGCCTACCATTGTCTCTGTAATCATTCCTAATAGGTTGATAATTACAATCCAAATTAGTTTCTTTCTTATACTCCCCTGATACAAAAACATGCAAAAGCAAAAACTGTTTACACTCTCTATTCCAAGCAAAAAAATGGGTTCTATTATAAATTTTACTCCTATAATATCAATGAGTAAAAACATAATCCACACAATTATAAAAATCAAAACGGGTACATCCTTCTTTACAAAGAATATACCCATTATTTCTTTAATAATAACACAAAACAAACATACCGAAATAATGTAAAAAAGTATTTCATCCATCTAAAAAATCTCCTGCGAGTAAATCATTATATCTTTCCCTTATCTCTTTTTGTCTATCCTCACTTATCTGCAAAACAGTCCCATCAAAAAGAATTACATTTGAATAACTAATCTTACAAACATATCTATAATTTACCAAATATGACTGATGAATTCTTAAAAAAGGTATTTTCCCATCTTTTAATTGCTTTTCAATATTACTAAGTTTACCATAGAATTTACCATTACCTTCTTTATACTTAATATTAATGAGTCTACCAGAGCTTTCAAAATATATGATACTATTTATTGGTAGTTTATATGTCACCTTGTTAAAGCGATATTCAAAATATACCTCATCCTTAAGTATACGTTCATATGCTTTGTTAAAATATTCTTCAAAAATATGATTATCAACAGGTTTTTTTATAAATCGGAATGGTTCTACCTCAAAAAGATCAATAAAGTAGTTATCATAGCTTGAAATGTAAATTAAAATTGCATTGGTATCATTTTCTCTTATCTTTTTTGCAACTTCTATTCCATTAATTCGATCCATCTCAATGTCCAAATATAATAGTTCATATACATTCTTTCCCATTGAAATATCATTCCATAGTTCAGCTCCATCTGAAAACACTTCTATATTCATTTTAATCATTTGTTTCTTAGAGATTTCTAAAAGTATTGTTTCCACTTTCGATGCAAATATTAAATCATCATCACATATTGCTATATTTATCAAATTAGTTTTCTTCTTTCTGTACATCTCTTAGACGATTTAACAAAATCATTATAGTCTTTCTATTTTCCTCATTTAAATCCTTATATGCTGAAACAACCTCATAAAAATCATCTATTTCTTTATTAATCAATAATTGCCCCTCTAAATTTCTTTTTGTATTAGATAAGCACAAAATGTAGTCAACTGTAACCCTAAAATACTTAGCAATATTAACTACTAAATCTAATGGTGGGACACATTTACCATTCTCTATTCTGCTTATTGTCTGCTGCGATGAGCCAACAAAATTTGCCAATGTTTCTTGTCCTAGACCATGTTGCTCGCGTAATTCTCGTATTCGAGTATCCAAAATGCCACCTCGTCTATAATCAATCTTTTAAATAATTCTACCCAAGATTGCCATATTAGATACTCATATTTATTATAACGCATTATCCACATTTTATGTATATTTTTTATTTATTATACCAACTTTTTCACTGGTAAATACCTAATAGTAAAAATATCGAATTTATTTGTAAAAAAGTCTTTTTCTCTATTTCAAATATGATTTTTAGATAATTTTACATAATTATTCCTATTTTTAACATAATTACTCTCTTTCTAAAATAATTCTCCATAATATTAAAATCTCTTATATAACTACTAAATTTCAAATTAGTTTACAGTCTTCTGTATTTTTTCTTTTTCCCTAGTAAGGAGGAAGAGAAATGGGAGAAATTGTAATGTTAATTAATGAAATACGAGATGGTAATAAAGATGCTTTCTGCATACTTATGGATAAGATGCAACCATTAATAAACAAATATAGCTATTCCCTTTACAAAGATAATCGGGAAGATATTCAATCTGAATTATATATTGCACTTTGGGAAGCCGTTAAAAAAATATCATTTGTAGAAAGTGACGGACAAGTTATCAACTATTTAACTACTGCTATAAAGCATAGATTTTTTGAATTGTATAGAGCCAGTAAAAAAGAACATGATTATGAATCTCTAATTGAAAATGATGAATACTTTAACAATCTAACATTTCATGAATATAAGTATGATGACTTTTCAATAAGTGAGGATCTCAAAAAATTTATTAGCAAATTTGATGGTATTAAAAAGAATATATATCATCTTATTTTGATTGAAAATAAAAACGATTCTGAAATTGCTAAAGAACTAAGTTTATCTCGGCAATATGTCAACCGAATACGACGGCAACTTCGGAAAGTACTGCAACAATATTTATCATAATAAAGGAGCATATAAATTATGCGTAATAAATTTCTAACAATTAAAAGTAGCTTAACTTTTTTTATCGCCCTTCTAGACAATAGACTAGGATTAATTTGCCCTTCACTTAGTTTATTAATATTTTTAATGATTTTAGACTACATTTCCGGAATGCTTGCCGCAAAAAAAGAAGCAATAGAACATCCAGATGATCAAAAATATGGATGGAGTAGCAAAAAAAGTATCATTGGTATATATAAAAAGGTTGGTTACATATTAATTGTGTTAGTCGCAATAAGCACAGACTACATTATTTTTAGGATAATTAAGGAACTCGGGATTTCTTACCAAACTAATACTATGTTTGGTTTATTAGTTATTATATGGCTTATACTGAATGAATTATTATCGATATTAGAAAATGCGGGACGCATGGGTGTTAATTTACCTTCATTTTTAATAAAAGTACTATCTGAAATTCAGAGTGATATTGAAGATAAAAAAAATTATTAAATCAAAAGTTACTCATTCATAAATATGATTTATAATAAATCATTAATGTATGAATTTTCGAGAAAAAATTTCCCAATACTTTATCTATAACAGAACTCTATAAAATGAAACTTCTTGCATAATACAACTCCCATATACTTCTCTCCATATAATCAAGGGTTTTTCCAATAAATTCAATACTTTTTGATACCTATCATTGAATAGAACTAAGGTTATGAAGTAACCTATACCTCATACAGGGCAGATATATAGTAATAATGGGTACACCAAATAAAACATCATCACTATTCGTTCTAAATGTCCTCGATGTGTACCCATCCCTATATAGCAGTTCACCTCTCATGTCCAACAGTATCATCCTCCTTACGGCGGGTCCTCACTTCCTTCATTCTGCCTGTCCATAACCATGACACCAGCTTAGCTATTTTCAGAGTCAGGCCCTATGGAAAAAATTCCTGCCAGCTACCAGCTCTCATTCTTCGTACTTTCATCACTGATCCAAACACTCCGATTACAGCCCCTTTCGGTGGACGCTTTCTATACTATAATCATTATAGTTTTTCTTTATTGCTCGGTTATGTAGCCTTTAACGGTTCTCGCGAATGTCGAATATCTTTCCTTGGTAAGGATCACATGGAATACTCTTATCAGCTACTGTTGTTATTCCTATACCTTTTATTTCAAGCAACTTATCCGCATACATGATCTGCTGGCATAGTTCTTTGATCAGGTCATTGACGCATTCAAGGTGTTTTGTCTGGAGCTCATAATCCTCTATCAGATCCTGTATCTCCATCCATGCTTCTGTAAGGCCAGTCTCTAATCCTATGCTTTTCATAGGCATTTAGAATCAACATAGCCTTCTTATGCCCATATCCTTAGAGTTTAGTGTCTTTCCATATCTTTATGATACCTTCCCCTCAGGTCTTACTATCTCCTCAGGAGTCGGTACTTGTTTTAACACCAGCAGCCCTTGGCATCTATGTGTATATAAATTCCCTTATATTCCGGGAAATACGCTGCAATCCACTTCTGCAGACGGTTCTTCGCCCTTGTCTGTTCTTCTTACAAACACGAACCGTCGGTTTGACGCATTCCGCAGTTCTGCATATACGCCTGTCGGCATATATGAATAAAAATATCTTCCATCTCTTACATGCCCTGCAATAATACGAGGATCTTTTCTGTCATTTTTAGATGGACCGTTGTCATCTAACTCTTTGGTCTTATGCACATGATTCGGATTTACCATCACAAACTTTATGTTCTTTTCACCCATGAACTGCGCAAAATCAAACCAGTAATGACCGGTTGGCTCTATTGCTACTAGAGCCTCTTCAAGTTCACTTTTCTGCATCAGTTCCACAATCGTATTGTAAAAGCTTTTGAATCCCTCCATAGAGTTTGAATACACTACAGGCTTTTTGGTAAGCTCGATGCTTCTCCAGTTAAAAGCTCTGAAATAATACTTTTCACTGCCAACATCAATTCCGACAGTCATTGTTGTTTCTTTTACTTGCTCAATCTTCTTATTTTGTGTAGGATTCATTTGTAGATGCCTTCCTTATTCTGCTCATTTGCTAACTGGCCGGTCAGCAATGACAGTTTAAGTTAGGTATCTATTTTTGTAAAAACATTTACTTTCTACACTTTGAATTATACAGGAAGCTATATTATTTTAAATTATAAACTTCGTGAAAAAAATTATATAAAAGGGTCATGTCTCACGACTGACCCTCACAAATTTAAATAACTAGTATTTTCATAATATTAATTTAACATAAATATCTTACTTATCTCAATTACTTTTTAAGAACATCTTCAATAGCATCAAATGCTTTTTTTGCAAAATTAATTTTGGTATCTGATATTAATTTATCATTTTCTAATATTTTTACTTCTGCTATAATAAGATCATTATCTTCGGTTTTTTCTGTACTCCCCCCTAAAGTTCTCCATACAATTTCAATATTGTTTGAATCCACATTTCCTTGTGTCTCTACCTCATATTGTGTTCCTTCAAAAAAAGCAGCTTCCGATTTTGCGCTTACTACTAATATATTCTTTTTCTGATATACAACAATCGAATTATACCCCTCCTTCGAACTAGCTAATACAACCTCACTATCCATCAACTTCTGAGAATCCTTTTCATTCCCCCCAATATTTTTACATAAAAAAAATATGACACATCCTAAAATTATCAGTACCGCAACTGTTGAAATTAACACTCTTTTCTTCATACAATTTAACCTCCAAATTAATTATTTATAGACATAGCACCTAAAATATTTTAGATGCCATGTCTATGTCAGATTATGCGACTGCCAATAAAAATCCTCCACTAGCCAAAAATTCTAACAATGCTCCTATTCCTGTACTTGCCACAAGGCAAATAACAGCAACCACGGCAATAACTGCTAGAGATTTTACAGCGGCTGTAGCAAAAGACTCTGCATCAAATTTATCCTCATCACTATCATTTATTGTGATTGTAAAATCGAGTTCAACTGAAATACTAGTCTCAATATCAGGATCATCTGGAACCAAATTTTCAGAGCTAACACATATTGACATCTTAATCTGTTTAGACGTTATATATTGACACTTCATTGTAATATTACCAGATTTAACAGAAAGTGCAATATTTTTTAGTACATCACTAAAAATATCCCCGTTACCAATATCTCCTAGATCAATATCTTTTGTTATTTCTACAATTTGATTTTGACATCCAGATGTCAAATTTCCTGTATTATCAATGGCAATTTTGATATTATAATCAGTATCGGCAATGTTTTTTATTTCTGTTGAAATTATTGTTGAAACATCAACAACCGTATTACCAGCAGTATATGTTCCAAGAGAAATTTCCTTATTATAAGAAAAGCCTACATCCATAATTTTATCCAAATAACCAAGGGGATCTAACACATCATATACATACTGAGTTCTTTCTATTTCTAACAATACATTTCTATTTTCTTCTTCTAGCTCTTCATCTGTTCTTTTCTGTACTACATCAAAAGTACGTATTCCAGTATCCCTTCCAGAGTATGCATCCTTATCAATTGCAAATGAAGGTTTAGATAACAGCGATTCCTCATAAAACTGATCAAAAGCCCAATTTGATGGAATGGGATACCCTAAATTACAACTAAATCCTGTAGACATATCTGCTACAAAAGAAGTATCAGCATAACCCAATTCACTAACCTGTGTGCATATATATCTTGGTGCATATATTCCAACTTTATAATTTTTTATATTCTTTTCGCTACAAAACACCAAATTAATCTTTCTAAAATAGGGGATTATAAATGCCTTCATCTGATATTCATAGCAATCAAAGTCTACCGCAAAGTAAATAGTAGAATTTTCTGGAATACCAATCCTCTCAGCTGCTAAAATAGCCGTTTGAGCATCTATTGTACCTTGTGATGAATTCTGAAAATACTTAAGATAGTAACCACCATCTTGATAAATAGGAAAAATCGCTAATCCTGCTTCTTTGATGTTGTCAAGCTCATCCAGAGTCATAAATTTAGGAGTATGTTCGCTTCCAACATATCCTGTTAAATATCTACCAACATGCGTAAATCCTGCTGCTTTGATATCCTTTGCCTGCTGAAGATTTAATACAATAGAACAATCACATGCCTTCGCTTTACGATTAGTATCACCCTTACTTGTAAGTAAGGATTTCATTGTAGATACATTTACCTCCCCTTCTTTAATAAGACTTATTCCTGTTAAAGCATAAAACTCTTGAAACTTTTCAATTTGCTCTGCAGTTGTTTCATCAAAAATTCCATCAAATCGTCCAGGATCATATCCATTAAAATATAATCCATATTGTACCAGTTTATTATATGGAATATACTTCTCTGAATTTTGATCTTTTTTTAATTGACTTGGGAAATTATTTGTCGTAGCATTTCCAAAATTAACAGAATTAAGATTTGTAATAAGCTCAGTTGTAACACCTTCTGCTGCCTGTAAAGCTCCTATCAGCGAAAGTGCAGTCTGTCTGGATACAATTCCATCGCAAGGACCAACTCCGATAATATCAGACCAATCCTCATTTAGCTGCTTTTGAATCTTTCTTGTCGTAGCATCACCTCGTAAAACAAGCTTAAACCAGTTCATTGAAAGTAATCCCATCCAAACCTTCCAATCAATTTTTCCCGTTATCGGGATGCCTGCATCTCCCTGCATTTCTCTAATCGCAGATACTCCTGTAGTATAATAAATACCTGTTATTCCCCCAGCATTATATCCTTTACAGAATAATGCACATTGGATAAGGCACACATTAATATTGCTTTCATCTTTAGGATTCATCTTTTCAATTACACCAAGTGTTTTCATCTTCTCAATTGTAACTGCTCCAACTGCTCCAGTAATACTAGATACTCCATTTTGAATCTGAAATGCTCTAATAATTCCCTGCATAGTAGCAGTACCTGTAACTCCATCTTCATCTAGCGTTACCCAGGCGTTGTGACCTCCAAACATTGAATTAAGATATTTTTGAGCTTTTAAAACATTACTATCTGACATTTTTTTATCTCCTTTTCTCTTTTTATAAGCGCTTACATATTTATAAAAAATATACTAAACCATATATGTAAACAAAAAGTCTCACTATTTTATGATTGAATATACAGCTCTCTTCCTATAAAACAGCAATGAAATATATAGGTGTCTTTATCTTTCTAATAAATAACATAATAAACTCGCTCAAATATCCTCATTTTATGCACAATGTTCTAAATACTTATTATAAAAAGTCTTTTCAATAGCCTTACTCTCCATTACTAGCAAAAAATGTGCGGTCCCAAAGAACTGCACATTTAATGTTTCTATTATTATATTTGCATTTTCATGTCAAACTCTAGCTGTAATCTATCACGAGAAACATCTGCTTTATAGCCATGGTTCCATCATATTCCGCCTGCTCCACTACTATACTTGAATTGAAGGTTTTCAGATCATCCTTTAAAACTTAAAGTGCCTACAAAAAAGTCTCTGCAAGTCCTCCTTTAAAATATCCTGCAGCTTTTTTATACAACAGGATGAACATAACACGCATGAATCGAAACCTTTCTGACTATTATATACAAAACGCGGCATAGAGCAGAACAAGATTTTTTATTGTCTTCAAAGCCAAGGGTTTTGATGGAAAGCTTAATCACATTGGCACAAAATAATCTCATATACTCAAACTTCGCACTTGAATAAGTGCCTACACACCTTGAAAAATTCAATAATAGCCCTACTTTTTCCTCATCTTCCCTTGACTTCTCATTAATAAGTTAATATAATTTATCTAATTGATACATCAACGCTTTAAAGCGCTGACAAAAGGAGGAATTATCATGAAAAAGAGATCTAAAATTTTAGCTTCACTTGTTCTTGCCGGAACAATGGTTCTTGGACTTGCCGGATGTGGAGATTCCGGTTCAGCAAACGGTGGCACACAGTCAGGTAAGAACTCAGATGCCAAATATCAGGTAGGTATCTGCCAGCTCGTACAGCACGAGGCTCTCGATGCCGCTACAAAGGGCTTTAAGGACGCATTAAAGGACAAGCTCGGAGACGAGGTATCCTTTGACGAGCAGAATGCCGCAGGAGATGCTTCTACATGCTCTACAATCTGCACCAAGTTCGTCACCAACGACTACGACCTTATCCTTGGAAATGCCACAGCAGCTCTTCAGGCCGCTTCAGCAGCTACAGACTCTATTCCAATTCTTGGAACATCTATCACAGACTACGCTACAGCTCTTGATATGTCAGACTGGTCAGGCACTACAGGAAAGAATATTTCAGGTACTACAGACCTCGCTCCACTCGATGAGCAGGCTAAATGCATCAAGGAGCTCTTCCCGGATGCAAAGAACATCGGTATCATCTACTGCTCATCTGAGCCAAACAGTATCTACCAGTCAACAACTATTACCAAATACCTTGAGGACGAGGGATACACTGTAAAAGAGTACACCTTCTCTGATTCAAATGATGTTGCTGCAGTAACACAGAGCGCATGTGATGCATCTGATGCAATCTACATCCCAACTGACAATACTGCTGCTTCATGTACAGAGGCTATCAACAATGTAGCTTCACAGGCTAAAAAACCTATCTTCGCTGGCGAGGAAGGAATCGCTAAGGGCTGTGGTGTGGCAACACTTTCTATCAGCTACTATGACCTTGGATACACAACAGGTGAGATGGCTTACGATATCCTTGTAAATGGTACAGACGTCAAAACTATGGAAGTTAAGAGCGCTCCTAAGTTCACTAAGGAGTACCTTCCGGACCGCGCCAAGGAGCTTGGAATCACAGTTCCGGACGGATATGAGGAAATCTCAGCTGAATAAACAGCTGCACTATGGAGGTATTTAATAAAATGATTCTAATGAATTATTTTGCAACCTTAAATCCGGTTGCATTCACCAATGCCCTTCCGGGCAATATAGCCCAGGGCCTGATATGGGGTATCATGGCACTCGGTGTTTATATCACTTTCAGACTGCTGGACTTCGCCGATCTGACGGTTGATGGCTCATTTGCAACAGGTGGTGCCGTAACCGTTATGATGACGATTAACGGCTACAATATCTGGGTTTCACTGCTTTGCGCATGTATTGCCGGTCTGCTCGCAGGACTCTGCACTGGTCTCTTACATACAAAGCTCGGCATTCCTCCGATTCTGGCAGGAATCCTTACACAGATAGCTCTCTATTCTATCAACTTAAATATCATGCAGCGCCACGCCAATCAGGCACTTAGCGCAGATAAATATAATCTGGTGCTTTCATCACGTAATCTGACACATGCGATAATTGTCGGTGTGATTTTCTCGGTTGTAATTATCGCGGTGCTTTACTGGTATTTCGGAACAGAGCAGGGCTCTGCTATCCGTGCCACAGGCTGCAACCCTGCAATGAGCAAGGCTCAGGGTATCAACATCGACAACATGAAGCTCATCGGTCTTGCGCTTTCAAATGCAATTGTAGCACTCTCAGGCGGCCTGCTTTCACAGTACTCAGGCTTTTCCGATGTAAACATGGGCCGTGGTGGAATCGTCATCGGTCTTGCCGCAGTTATCATCGGTGAGGTGCTCGGCGATGCAATCCTCGGAAAGCACATGAATTTCATGGGAAAACTTATCTTTGTCATATTTGGTGGAATTGTTTACTACATTGTAATCGGAATTGTTCTGTGGCTGCAGATGCCAAGTGATGACTTAAAGCTCTTCACTGCAATCATCGTGGCAATTTTCCTTGCAGTGCCTTACCTAAAGGGCAAGAGCAAGGCCTCCTTCAAAAAGGCCGGCAAACGCTCTGCTGCAGCACTTAACGCAAAGGAGGGCAAATAAATGCTAGAGATTAGAAACGTACATAAAACCTTCAATCCGGGCACAATCAATGAAAAGCATGCCCTTAATGGTGTAAACCTAAAGCTTGAGGAGGGCGATTTCGTCACTGTTATCGGTGGAAACGGTGCCGGAAAATCTACCATGCTCAATGCTGTTGCAGGCACATGGCCTGTTGACGATGGTTCAATTCTCATCGATGGAGTGGATGTCACAGGACTTCCTGAGTTCAAGCGTGCATCATTTCTGGGACGTGTGTTCCAGGATCCAATGACAGGAACTACCGCAACCATGCAGATTGATGAAAACCTCGCACTTGCAGCGCGCCGCGGAAAGCGCCGTGGTCTTGGCTGGGGTATCACAAAGGCTGAAAAGGAGCATTTCCACGAGCTTTTAAAGGAGCTTGATCTGGGACTCGAGGATCGAATGACCTCAAAGGTTGGTCTGCTCTCAGGTGGACAGCGTCAGGCTGTTACACTGCTCATGGCTTCACTCCAGAAACCGAAGGTGCTGCTTTTGGATGAGCACACCGCTGCTCTCGACCCTAAGACAGCCGCAAAGGTGCTCACTCTCACAGACAAAATCATCAAGGAGAACAGCCTGACGGCCATGATGGTCACACACAACATGCGTGATGCCATCGCTCACGGCAACAGACTTATCATGATGAATAACGGACAGGTTGTCCTTAATATTTCAGGCGAGGAAAAGAAAAACCTCACGGTGGAGGATCTGCTCATGAAGTTTGAGGAGGTTTCCGGCGAGGAATTTGCTTCTGATAAGGCTTTGCTTGGATAGACATATCTATATAATAATAACAAAAATTTGCAGCTCAATACACGAGCTGCAATTTTTTGTTATATACTTTTTATATGAGTTCTCCCACCGGCTTAATCATATCAGCCTTTATAAAGCCCTTTATGATCAGATACTGCTCTATCGTCTTCACACAGTTTTCCACACCGACACGGTCACTGTTTAGTGTCAGGTCGTAGTTCACCGGATTGGTCCAGTAGTTTCCGTGTGTATAGTACTTGTAATAGTCTGCCCTGAACTTATCTGTTCTCTCAATCGTGGCATTTGCCACCTCCGGTGTCACACCCATATTGGCTATGGTACGCTCCACACAGAATGCACGCGGTGCCTCAATATATATGCTCACCACATTGGGGCGGTTCTTTAATACATAGTCGGCACATTTTCCTACTATGACGCAGGATTCCTTGTCTGCAAGCTCGTTGATAATCTGGCTCTGATAATCAAAGAGCCTGTCATCTGATTTGAACTTCTCATTTCTTGATATATATCCCTTTGCTCTTGGAAGCCCTCGCAAAAAGCTCGTAAATCCGCCCTCTTCACGCAGCTTCTCATTTACCTCCTGAAACACATTCTCGTCAAGTCCGCTCAGCTGGCTTGCAAGAGTCAGAATACGGTTCTCATAACAGTGTATTCCAAGCTCTTTTGCCAGCTGTGATGCTATTGCTTTTCCGCCTGTTCCAAATCCTCTGGCAAAGGTTACTACAAAATTATCCATTTATCATTTCCTCCTTCTGAATGCCAATCATATCTAGCCTGCCAGATATCTGCTTAAGAATTCTCTTGTTCTTGGATTCTTAGGATTTGTAAACAGCTCTGACGGTGCTGCATCCTCTGCCACATATCCTGAGTCCATGAAAATAGTTCTTGTAGAAACATCTCTGGCAAATGCCATCTCATGTGTGACGATTATCATCGTAAGTCCTGTCCTCGCGAGGTCCTTCATGACATTTAGCACCTCTCCGACCATCTCAGGGTCAAGCGCCGATGTAGGCTCATCAAACAAAAGCACCTCCGGGTTCATGCAGAGCGACCTTGCAATGGCAACTCGCTGCTTCTGTCCTCCTGAGAGCTGCGATGGCTTTGCATTGATATAAGGAGCCATGCCGACTGCCTTCAGATGCGTGATTGCCCTGTCAAAGGCCTCCTGCTTTGGCAGATGAAGCACCCTTCTTGTACAAAGCATACAGTTCTCAAGCACTGTCATATTGTTGAACAAATTGAAGGACTGAAACACCATTCCCACCTTTGAACGGTAATCATTGATATCCTTTTGTACATTTCTGACCTCTTTATCGTGATATAAAATCTTTCCTGAGGTCTGTTTCTCAAGCTTGTTGATGCACCTAAGCAGTGTGGATTTTCCCGAACCTGAGGAGCCCACAATACAGATGACCTCGCCGGAATGCACATCAATATCTATCTTTCTAAGTACCTCATGATCACCAAATGATTTGCTTAAATCCTTAATTGAAATTACTGTCTCACTCATATTGTGCCTCCTATTCATTGTCCATGTACTCAACTGCGAGTGCATAGTCTGTCTTGCCCTGCAGCTTCTTTTCAATCAGCTTGAAGAGCTTATCAAATACAAAGCAAAGTACAAAGTAAATTACCGCGATGACCAGATATGACTCAAAATACTTGTAGTAGTTTCCACCGACTGTCTTGGCAGCCATGAAAAGCTCCTGCACAGCGATAACATTGAGCACTGATGTCATCTTCAGATTTAAAAGGAATGTATTTGCCATCTCAGGAATGATATTCTTAAATGCCTGCGGCAAAACTACATAGAGCATTGTCTTAAATGGTGACATTCCCATGGCCCATGCGCCCTCGCGCTGTCCCATATCTATTGAGCCGATTCCTGCTCTGACTGTCTCTCCCATGTAGGCACCTGTATTTAATACAGTTACGAGAATACCTGCAAATACAGGTGTCAGGTTTTCATAGCCCATCTGGCGTATTCCATAGTACACAATCATCGCCTGAACTATCATTGGTGTGTCCCTGAATACTTCAACATAAACTGTAAATATCACCTTTACTATACGGATAAGGACCTTTTTTACGATGTTGTCGCCATCGTTAAGCTTTACATCATTTACTATTCCTACGATATATCCCAGTACAAAGCCAAGCAATGTACCAACTACCGATATGTACAGCGTAAGCCAGGTTCCTTTGATAAACATGCTTGAATATTTCTGCGCCAGAAATACCATCCATTCTAACGAATTACTTGGATTACTTATCATCATACTGCTACCTCACTTTTATCTCTCTAATCCCCAGCTTACGCCGGTTTATCAGACTATTGTGGGATGATGCGATATAACATCATCCCACAGTCTTTCATCTTTTCGTGAATCAGATAAATCTCTAACAACTAGTTGGCTGCCGGCTGCTGTGTCAGAACCTGATCCATCAGCTCATCCATCTTTGCCTTGTCATTCCATCCGATTGCATTCATGGCATCCTGGATTTTATCTCTGAGTGCTGTATCATCCTTTCTTGTTGCGATACATACATTTACCATTTCATCATCACCTGTGAATGTATCATTCTCATCCAGCTCGATAATCTGTAAATCATCATTTGTAAGTGCTGCTGACTCTGCTGTCGGAACATCGATTACACATACATCTGCGCTGCCGTTTGATATTGCGAGGAAGCACTCTGATGTAGTCTCAAAGTTTCCTGACTGCTCAGCACCCTTTATCTGGTCTAAAAGTGGAATCCAGCCTGTTCCAAGCTGTGTAGTTACTTTGCAGCCTGTATCTGCGAGATCTGAAAGACCCTTTACAGTTGAATACTTGCCGCCCTTTTTAACAACAATACAGTTGTTTCTATAGTAATAAGGCTCTGTGAATGCGTATGACGCTTCTCTTTCCTTTGTCTTGCCCATACCGGCGATGATACAGTCATAATCTCCTGCATCGAGTGAGATACCGATTGATGACCACTCAACCTTATGTACCTCAAGGTCCATTCCCATCTGGTCTGCAAGCTTCTGTGCCACTGCTACATCATAGCCATATGCGTAGTAATCAGAGCCTGCTATCTTGACTGCCTTGCTGCCGTCCGGTGTGGTATCTGTATCCTGTGTCCAGTTGAATGGAGCATATGCACATTCCATACCAACCTTTAAAACCTTCTTTGATGAGCTGTCTGCCGCTGAGCTATCTGAGGCAGCTCCTCCTGATGACGAACCACATCCAAACAATGTTGTCGCTACCATTACACCTGTCAATATCAATGCTGCAAATCTCTTACTTCTCTTCATCATAATCTTTTCCTCCTTGATTATTGAAATACGAAAAGGCGCCGGAGTTTTTCTCCAGCGCCTTTGCTTAGTTCGTATATTAAACTTAATGAAGCAGCTTTGCAATGTTAATTTTGCACAATTTGTTTGTGCATTTTTACAGTAACTAATTAAACATAAGCCTTTTTACAAGAATACAATTAACTACATCCAGATATTCCATCGAGTCATCCAGGCTGATTTCCAGTATTTCTTCTATTTTTTTCAGACGGTATTGCAGTGAATTGCGATGAACGTACATCATCTGTGCCGTTTTTCCGACATTAAAGCCACACATGTAGTAATTGAGCAGCGTATCTATGAGAAACGAGCCGTTTGCATTATCATACATCTCAAGCCGTTTTAGCTTCTCGTTGCAATAATCCATGATTTCCTGCTGATTGCCGCTGTTGAACATATACTTGTATATGCCCATGGAGCTGGCACTGATTACCTTCCTGTTGGTCGGATTGGGTAAAATATCCTTTTTGGGGATGAGATTTTTCGCCTCCTGATAGCTCCTGCCAAAATCCGCAGGCTTCCTGTATGCAGCACCGAGTATGCATGTGCTGTGAATAAGCCCTGCAAATGGTGCGCGACTGTCTAAGTCACCAAGTATACTTTCAATCTGATGCTCTGTCTCCATATCCTTTGTCTCCTCAAAAAGAAGCACAAATTTGTTCAAAAACCTCATATACATAGGCTTTTTCTTCATATGGATAACCTCGCGGTTCAGGCAGTCGGTATAGTATGTATATGTGTGCTCGTCCTGCTCCAGATTCACTCCGTATTTGCGGTCTATCACGATGATTCCCACCCTGTACGGCCGATCAAAGGTCAGACCAAACTGTGCAGAAATCTTCTCGATATACTTATCATTTACCTCATATCCAAAAAGCAGATTGTACAGGTAGTCCCCGGTCCTTTTATTATCCACACTGGTCTCTAAAAGCAGCTCTCCGACGCTCTGCGCAATATCTACAAAAGTAGCTCCCGCCCACCGGATATAAAACAACGGCAGCTTGAGCTCATCAGCCTTGTCCTTCATCCTCTGTGGTGTCTCTTCCCTGTCCTCCACAACAGAAATCGCAAAGCCCGATATTCCCAGCTCATTCAGCTCAACCATGGCATCATATGCTTCGTCCATGGAAAATCTCTTGTAATCTACCACAAGCAGCGCAAAGTTGCCCGGATTCATATGATCCTTATAAGGCTTTGTCTGCACCAGATACGTCCATGACACAATCCGGTCAAGCCCTGCTGCTCCCGCCACAAGCTCCATTCCGTCCATTTGTAAATTGTTAACATCCCTGCATGAAATCATCTACGTCTCCCTGATATCATTAAGCTTCGGTAATTATTCCAAGCCGCTTCACATTACTTATATCCACAGCCGCTTCGCCCCGGCATATCCTCACCGTGCACATACCTGGCATTGAACTCCATATTTATCTCACGAAGCTCCTTCTTTCCGTCGATATAGTCCTGATACATCTCGGCAAGCCCCGACATGCAGCCATCGCAGGTGGCCTCGATATTGCCAAGCGACTCAGCCACAATTGCCTCGCGTTCCTCTTTTGTTGTCTCACTAATTAAATATCCCATTTCGTATGCTTCCTTTTCGTATGTTTCTTATCCGTATGTTTCCTGTCCGTGTATTTCCTGACCGTATGTTTCGTTTCCGTATAATGCATAAAAATGATATGAGGGTCAATATATTAAAAGTCGTAACTGTTCAGTACCTTCACAGTTGCGAGCCGCAAGCGCATAAGAATCAGCTGCGCTGATGGGCGCTTGCTCCTACATAATATACGTTTTCTTACGAAATATGCGGTACCGCATATTTCTGTACTGAACAGTTACTAAAAGCCCAGATTCTCATCCACAAGAATAATCTGGAAACGTCCCTTCACCCTTGAGAAGCGTGTGGTCAGAATCTGACAGCAGATACACTGCGAACTCTTACAGTCAAAGCAGGTGCCGTTCTTAGAGCATGGTGTGTCGATGCCAAAGCGCTGTGCGTTTATTGGCGCTGCCTCATTTCTCGCACGGCTCATAGCGTCTGCCTCAGTCTTTACGACCTTGTTCATGCCTACTATGAGAAGCACATGCTTCGGTCCGTAAGCATATGCCGCTACGCGGTTTGCATTTCCGTCAATATTGATAAATACGCCATCCTCGCTCATCGCATTGACACTTCCAAGGAAATAATCCGATGTAAATGCCTTTAACGCTATCTCCTGCTTCTCCTCCTGCGTAGACACCTTGTCCCTGTCATAAAACTGATATTCTCCGTTTGAGAGCGCCTCATACAGACCACACTCCTTCACCGATGTGGCACCGCCCATATTGATTGAGCTGCCCTTTGGAATCAGCTCCAGTGCCTTCTTAACAGCCTCTTCCTTTGTCTCTACATAGTAGGCTTCCATGTTGCGCGACTCAAGCGCAGCCACAAGGCGCTTTCCCAGTAATTCGTTTCTCATTTTTCTTACGTCCATAGTGTAAACCTCATTTCATGCTTATTGCCAATTCCCATTTGTGCAATTAGCTTTATTAATTGTTGTTATTATACTACTTCACAGGGGGTGTCTGCAATTTATTCAGAAATAAATAATCGTATAGTTTTATGTTAATTATCATTCTTTTAATAATCAAATCATATAGTTGTTCTATACATTTCCAAAATAGCCAGGTATTTCATAATAAACTGCCAGCTGATTAAAGCCCTGCATATTCGTGATATGCAGGGCTTTCGTTAATCTTCTCTTATATAATTATTATTTACTACTTTTTGCACATCTTTCGGATCAGGCATTGAGCGGATTGCGCCTTTCTTTGTTGTGACCAGATATGCGGCAGCGTTGGCAATTTGCAGCATTTCTATCAAATTTTCTTTACTCAAATTCTCTAAATCATGATCCAATAGATAATTTAACACACTTCCACAAAATGTATCGCCTGCACCTGTTGTATCAATTGTTCCACCAAGCAAATATGAAGGTACGTATGCCCTAATTTCTCTATAATAAGAATAGCTTCCATCAGCACCGGCTGTTATATTAAGGAGTTTTATATTTGGATATCTCTCCATAAGAATATTTGCTCCTTTGTCAAAATCAGATGTTCCTGTCATAAACTCAATTTCATTATCCGAGATTTTCAAAACATCACACTGACTTAATCCATATGCTATCTGGTTTCTCGCATCATCCAGACTTTTCCATAATGGTGGTCTGAGATTTGGATCAAAAGAAATGATTAATCCGTTATTTTTAGCGGTCTCAATTGCTCGTTTTGTTGCCTCCTTTACATTATCATCAGTCATAGAAAGAGTTCCAAAATGAAAGAGCCTAGACTGCTTTATCTGTTCATACTCAACCTCATCTGACGATAACATCATATCCGCTCCCGGATGACGATAAAACGAAAATTCTCGGTCGCCATTTTCATAATTTTTCACAAATGCTAGTGTTGTATTATAGTAATTATCTATAATTAATCCTTTGTGATCAATTCCGGTTTCATCCAATATAGCAGTCAGCATTTTCCCAAAAAAATCATTACCAATTTTGCCTATGAATGTACAGGATTTATTATATTTTCTTAATAAAGCAAGTACATTACACGGAGCTCCTCCCGGATTTGCTTCAAAAACCGGATTTTCCTGTCCACTCATTCCATAATCAGTAAAATCTACTAGTAGCTCGCCTAAAGCAACAACATCATATTTTTTCAATTGCTATCCTCCGAATTTCATCCAAGCATATATCGTTCAAATTCTAGTGCCTTCTTTGCGTCACGATCCAATGCTTCTTCGCTTGTGTCAGGTACAATATCTCTCCATACCTTAATATTCTGTCCTACAGTTCCTCCCGGCATAACAAAAGGCTCCATCACAACTGTCTTATCATAATTAATGTCTCTTAATGCCTCTCCAATCTCTCTCCAAGGTGTTCGTCCTCTTCCCGGAACCATACGATTACACTCACCTGTATGGAAGTGTCCCAGTAAACTGCCAGCCTCACGTATTGCTGCACCAATACTTTCCTCTTCAATATTCATATGAAAAGTATCTAACATTACACTTACATTAGATGCCTTAGGCTCTAATTCACGAACACTTTTCACAAACGCAGTGCATTCCTTTGATGTATTAATAACATGATTTTCAAAACGATTTAAACTTTCAAGGCCAAGCACCTCAATTCCGCATTCTGCTGCTATCCTTCCAAGTTTGGCCATTCCTTCTATTCCTCTCTCCCAATCGCCCTTTTTGTCAACCGGTTTAGAAAAATCAATAGGCCAGCATGAATATAAAGCTCCGCCAATAAGAGTTGCTCCAATTTTTTCCATTCTTTTAAACAAATCAGTATAGAATTCAAGTGCATGCTTTCTTACCGCTGGATCACTGCTTGAAATATTATTTTCCGGCACTGGACCATATCCAACAGTAAGTCGTATATTTTTATCTGCCGCATGCTTTTTTAATTCCTTTAACTCTTCATCACTATATTCCGGGAGTGGCCCGGCAGCAATTTCCAAAATGTCAAAACCAAGACTCGAAACCTTGTCTATGTAATAATGATAATCTCCATCCCATTCATGCTCCCAATATGCGTAATAAATTCCGTGTTGCATAATCTTATACCTCCTTTTTATTTAGATGCTGCCTTTTTTGCACGTCGTTTTGAAATGTAAATGTTAAATACTAAAACTGCAAGTAATGCTATGCCCCAGATCATATCTCTGTAATAGTTGCTGATAGCTGGAAACTGATTTAAATAAGAAGACAGTGTCTGAAGAATAATAACCGCAAAAGCAATTCCCGGTATATTACCAAAACCACCATCCGGATTAATTCCACCTAAAACAGCGACCAATATTGTCTGCATTGTATAGCTTGTTCCAAAATCCGCCTTAGCAGAATTCAATCTCGATAAGCTCACAAGTCCTGCAACTGCGGATAAAATGCCTGAAATCATGTAACAGCACAAGGTCGTCTTCTTAACATTTATTCCTGCAAACTTTGCAGATTTCGCATTTGTTCCAACTAAATATACCTTATTTCCGAAACTCGTTTTACTCATAATCCATGTGAGTATAATTGTACAAATTATAAACAAAATAAATGGTAACGGAATTCCAAAAATCGTCATTGCTGAAAGAATATTAAACTGTCCATTCGCAGAGACAGTACTTCCCTTGGACAAAACAATGGATATTCCCATATATAGTTCATAACTACCTAGTGTTGCCAGCATTGGCGGAATATTAAGAAAGCTAACAAGGAATCCGTTAAAAATACCACATAAAGCACCTACAACAAGTGCAACTACACATGCAAATATTATTCCTGCAACTCCACTTGTATTACTCTGAATAATTAATCCTGCACTTATTCCACATAAATTTGCAATATATACTGTTGATAAATCAATTCCTCCGCTTAACATACATATACCCATTCCAAGTGACATAAGGCCATATTCTGTAAGCTGCTTTCCAATTGACTGTACATTTCCTACATTCAAAAACTGTGATGACTTTGTAATTCCAGTTATAAAAAGCAATACCACCAAAATAATGATTAATCTTCTCGAATTTTCATCAAAAGGTAAGGTAATACTTTTTTTCATTTTCTTTGATTCATTCATGTTTACTCTACCCCCTTCTTCTTCGCGGTCGTCTTCGATGCACTTTTTGCCTGCATAGCAGAAATTGCAGTACCTATTATTATAATTGCTCCTATAAATACTTTTTCCCAATATACTGAAATTCCAAGCAAAATCAAACTATTTGCAACCATTGTAAGAAGCAATGTTCCAAGCAGGCATCCTCTGAGAGTACCAATTCCTCCTGTCATACGTGTTCCTCCCAGAATTACTGCAGCAATTACCAGCATTTCTGCTCCAGCATATTCATTTGGGAGATAAAAATAAGACATCATTGCATAACATAAACCTGCAATTGCAGCTATTCCACCATTTACAACAAATACCAGAAATCTGACTTTTCCGACATTTATTCCTGCTCTCTGTGCGCTGACTTCATCTCCGCCTACTGCATATACGCTTCTTCCTGCCATTGTGTAATTTAAAATCAGATATGCAATTACATACAGTACTATCATAATAATAAATGTAACCGGAAGAGATGAACTCAGCCCTGATTTTGCATTTGTAACAGTTGCAATATTTATCTTACTCAGCTTATATAGTTTATCTGGCAGTTCTGTTCTGCCAGCTTCAAATGCGCCAAACAAAATACCACTACAAATAGATGATGTTCCAAGCGTTACTATCAAACTATTAAACTTATACTTAACAATAAAGAACCCATTAATACAGCCAATAAGACATCCAACCCCAATTGCTATAATAAATATTGGAATAACACCTAATGAAAAGTTATTTCCAAGTGTTACAGCAATATACGCTGAAAGTGCTGCAATTAAAGGAAATGATACATCCGCACCTGTACTTACAAAACTCAGCAATGCACATAATGCGTAAATAGCAGGTATAATCATTGACCTTATTAAATCCATTAAATTGTTACTTGTAAAGAACTGACCTGAACGCACCTGAATTATTACCGAAAATGCGATAATAATACATAAAACATAAAATTCCGTCTGTTTCATGATGCTTTTCACATTAAATTTCATCTTTACACCCCCTATATAGTTGACTTATACAGATTGTCATCTGTAAGTTCTTCGCCTTTAAATTCGCCTGTCATTCTTCCAGCTTTCATAATCAAAGCTCTATCACATAAGGCTGTAATCTCAGCTACATCATCTGACACAACAAGCACAGCCATCCCACCTTTAGCTAATTCACGTAATAATTTATGAATATCATACTTTGCACCTATATCCACACCTACAGTTGGACCATTTAATATAAGAATTTTAGGATGAGTCGCCAGCCATCGTGCAAGTACAACCTTCTGCTGATTTCCACCCGAAAGAGTCTGAACCGGCAGTGTATGGTCTTTAGTGGCAACTCCAATTTCTTTAACCCAATGTGCTGACAACTCTTTCTGTGCCGCTTCTTTTACTACACCAAACGCTCCTGAAATTTCTTTCAAGCTTGTTACCGATATATTTTTATAAATTGACTGTGGTAAAAATAATCCCTCTGTCAAACGGTCCTCTGGAACCAATGCAATTCCATTCTTTTGAGCCTCAGCCACATTCTTTAGATGAACCGTTTCTCCAGAAACACTAATACTTCCATTCGTAGGTTTAAGCATTCCAAATAAAGCAAGACTGAGTTCGGTGCGGCCTGAACCAAGCTGTCCGGCAATACCAAGGATTTCGCCTGCATGTAAATCAAAGCTTACATGTTCAAATCCCTTTGCTGAAAGATTCTTTACTTCAAGCACTTTATCAGATTTCGAAAAATCCTTTACTTCTTTAACATCGGTAGTGTCAATATTCCTTCCAGTCATGTAATAAGTGAATTTTTCTTCTGTCATTTCCTTTGCAGGACATTTATATACATTTTGACCACTTCTAAGAATTGTGATACTATCCGAAATTTCAAATACTTCATCCAGTTTATGTGAAACAAATAAAATTGTAATACCCTCTTTTTTTAATTCTTCTATAATTCCGAATAATCGAGTTACTTCTTTCTTTGTCAAAGCTGTAGTTGGCTCATCCATAATAATGAGCTTAGCATTATGTAATAAAGCCCTCGAAATAGCAATCAGCTGCTTATCCGCAACCGGAAGTGTTTCAACTCTTGCATCTAGATCTACATCAAAATTAATCTTCTTGACAGCTTCTTCTGCAATCTTTCTAAATTCTCTCTTATTAACAAATTTTTTCTTCTCTGCCAATACTTGATTAAAAGCCAGATTCTCCATTACTGTTAAATTGGGAAAAATTGAAAAATCCTGATATATTACCTGAATACCTGCAGCAATCGCATCAGCAGTAGACATATTTGTATATTCTTTTCCATCAATCTCTATTGTTCCTTCATCCGGTTTATAAAACCCCGAAATTACTTTAATAATAGTTGATTTTCCACATCCATTTTCACCAGCCAGACAATGTGTCTCGCCCTTCTTAATTGTTAAATCTACACCTTTTAATGCATGCACCCCGCCAAATGACTTTTTGATATTTTTTACACATAAAATATTTTCTGACATTAACCCTCACTCTCCTTCAAACTGTTATTTTCTGAAAATCCGGATGTTTTTTAATTAAATCCATCCGGATTTTCACCAGACTACTTCATAAGTTAAATACAGTTTTATATTTAGAAATCGTAATCGTCAATATTATCCTTATTTAAAATCAATGGAGCATTACCTAATACGCAACGATTTACACCTTCCTGGATTTTTACACTATCATACCCATCCTGCTCAAGGTCAATTCCTTCTTTTATTTCATCGCCTGATAACACCTTGTAAGCCAAATCACACATAGCATATCCTGCTGATGCCGGATCCCACAGGCACACCGCATTTATCGTACCATTTTTGACATACTCTCTTGTTGCATTTGGTGTTCCAACACCAACAATTGATACTTTATCAATTAATCCCAACTCTTCAACTGCCTGAGCTTCACCTAAGATATCAACGGAAGCTGCTCCGGTAAATCCAGCAAGCTCAGAATTTGCCTTTAATAACTCTTTCGCCTTACTATAAGCTGTATCAACCTTTTCTGATGATTCTGCCGATGGTACAGTATCATTAATCAGCGACATATCAGGATAATTTTCTTTCTGATACTTATACTCTGCATTAGAATATTCCATATGAGTTGTTGATGTAGTATAGGCAACCATCTGAGCATACTGCCCTTTCTCACCCATTGCTTTTGCAAGCTCCTGCATCATTGTATTTCCAAAATCCTCAGCGGTGAATGCTTCTACATCATATAATGTGCTTTTTAAATCTGAGGCTTCGTGACTAATTACTACAATGCCCTTTTCCATGGCTTTTTTCAAAACTGATTCCAATGCACCCGGATCAATTGGGACAATACACAACGCATCAACACCTTGATTAATCATGTCCTCAACCAGTTGAACCTGTGATGCCGCATCCGCATTTGCTGGTCCCTTCTGTATTACATCAACTGTCTTTTCCTTGCCAAATTCATCCACTCCAACCTGCATTCTCTTAAACCAGTCCGACGTACCATCTTTAACGACAACTGCAATTGTCCAATCCGCTGGTTCCTTATCTGATTTATACTTTGCAGCATCTAATAATTCAGCGCTGACACTTACCTGTGTATCAGCATTCTTATCATTAGAACCAGAACCGGTGTCTACTGCAGAGCATCCTGCTACACCTATCATCATTGTTAACCCTAAAACCATTGCCAATAATTTTTTTGCCATAATTTTGTCCCCCTGTGGTATTTATTCAATATTTCTGTGACGGGCTTCCATCTCTTCCTTGGAAATTCCCATTTCTTCACTTAGCATCATTACAATTACATCGAAGAATACAAGCAATGCCTGCTCAAACTGATTCCCCATCATCTGAGCTGTCGGTACATACTCATCCTCTGAGTTGTATACCGCCTTATAAGCAGTTGCAGGAATCCTTATTACCTTATCTGCAATTTCTAATATATGTCCTTTTGCAGATGGAGTAATTAAAAGAATAGTGGCACCTGTTTTCTTTGCATTATCACAAATTATGTTTTCATGTGCCACGTCAGCACTTCCGCATGCGCATATAAACAAATCTCCTTTGTTCATGGATGGAGTGGTATCATCCCATATCCAATGAGACTCCTTTCCTAAATGCATTAAGCGCATAGCAAACTCTCTCGTCGAAAGCCCTTCTCTTCCTGCACCAAGCAGAAAAACACGCTTTGCATTTTTGATTTCCTCCAATAGTTCTCTCACGTTTTCATCACTCATTCTTGCAAAGACTTCTGACAACTCGTCCAATGCAATTTTAGATAACTCTTGAAAACGATCCATATTACATCACCTCCTGGTATTTTTTATTATCAAGGCGACTAAGCGCCAGCATGCCATCTTCATGTGTTCCTGTGTATCCGGAAAATAACCATGCATGAATCATTGCCATTGTAAAGTCAATGCCTTTCTTTTCCATGAACCATGCTCCGGTACACAAAACATTTCCATTATTATCATTTTTGCTAAGCACTGCCGGAAAAACATCATAACAAAGTACTGCTCTTATTCCCGGAATCTTGTTTGCTGCCATTGCCATTCCCTGACCTGTTCCACAAATCAGAATTCCATAATCACATTCTTTTGATACAACCTTGTTAGATACTATTTCTGCAATCTCTGCATACTTTCCACCATCTGCTTCATTTTCCGATTCGCAACCTGTATCTACGATATCGTAACCTTCTTCCTTCATTCTCTCTAATAATTTTTTATAGAACCGGTACGCAGCCGGATCACAGCCCATTGCTAATTTCATATTTATTCCTTCCTTTATCTGTTTTATGTAACCGCTTTCATTGTTTTGTAATAAGTAAGTGATTGTGTATTTTATGAGTAATACACAATCACTCATTCTTAAAATGTCTGATGAACCAGCGGAGAATTCAATATCATATGCTGAAATGTTTCATCCGGCTGCTCCAATCTCTTTATCAGCAGTTCCGCTGCTGAATGTCCTAATTCGTATGCATCACGTTGGATACAATTATACGGAATTCCAAGATACTGCATCATGTCAATTTCATCCAGTCCTATATGTGTATACATGTCCGTTTTTCCATGCGTATGCTCACATACCGCTTGTATATATCCTTTACTAAGTAAGTTATTACATGTAATTACAGCTGTAGGCTGCTTTGACTTCGCAATCATCTGTTTTGTCACCTGATATCCTGACACCCTCGTATATGTTCCTCTAAATACAAGATCTTCGTCATATGGAATACCAGCCTTTTTTAGACCTTCTAAATATCCTTCAAATCGCTGAACAGACAATATATTCTCTTTGTCTCCAATTATAATTGCAATTTTTCTGTGTCCTTCATTGGCCAATGCTAACACAGCTTTTCGCACGGCACTCTGGTCATCAAAATGTACTATATCACACTTTAATCCTATATCTCGATCCATGCAGACAATCGGACAATTCATACGATCCAATTTTCTTTGCAGTTTATCCAAAACTCCAAGAGCTGAATAATTAACTGCCGGGATATACAGCAATCCTCTTACTCTCTGCATTTTCATCATGTCCAGTGCTTTATAATCCGTATCCATATCGTTATCATTCCCAGAATATAGCAACGACAAATTATGTCTCTTGGTAATTTCTTCAACCCCAGAAAATAATTCTCCAAAAAAAGTATTGCTAATTTCCGGAACAATCACACCAACCGTAGAAGAGCTTTTCATTGATAAATTTCTCGCAGTCTGAGATGGCGTATAATGCAACTCCTTCATTATTCTAATAATATTTTCTCTGGTATGTTCTTCCACAATATCCGGTGAATTCAATACTCTGGAGACTGTTGCCTTAGATACACCTGCCCTCTCCGCAATATCTGATATTGTAATATTCTTTTCGATATTTTATCCCTCCTTATGTAACCGATTTCATTTGTCTGTATTATATTATTTTGCATATTTAATGTCAATATGTTAGTATTGTTTTCGTGATTATGCATAATTTTTCTATGTTTTTACATCATTACAAGCTTTTTCTTTGTGCTATTTATACATGTAACCGTTCTCATCTCAACTTGACATAATAATTTCACGCAACAAAAAGAGCTCTTTTTGCTTTGTACAACATTAAATTGTAGATGATTACTGTAAGAGTGAAAGTACACCCTGGTTAGACTGATTAGCCTGTGCAAGAATGTCGTTCTTGCTATAGTTAACCATCTCTTCAGCCATATCTGTATCACGGATACGAGACTCAGCTGTTGTAATATTCTCAACTACGTTGTCGAGGTTGTTGATTGTATGCTCAAGACGATTCTGAACAGCACCGAGTGATGAACGCTGTGAAGATACTGTTGAAATAGCATCTGCAATTGCATCAATAGCGTATGTAGCATCCTGCTCTGTATCTGCCTTGATTCCCATACTATGTCCAAAACTGTCATTCTTTTTAAGATGACATCAAATTTATACTTCTTCTCCGGAGTGATTTTCCTCGTTCCTAGCACTTCCATAATAATAAAATCATTGCGAGTATCTGTTTGACAAATTTTCTCCATGATTCTTTCCATCCCAGCTACATCATTTGACATTCTTCTTAGCATGAAATCAATATCCATAGTTGGTCTGCCCTCATAATTTGAAATAGTATACAAGAACATTCCACCTTTCAAAACAAGATTCACTACATATCTTTTATCTCCTTTACAGCCATTCCAACCACCCTTCTTGCTTTCTTTTCCACACCAAGCTTTGAGGCATACATCATTAGTTTCGCTGCATCCTTCTTTTTATCACCAATATACCTTTGGATTACAGTATTAAATATCTCTCCATCCATCGTATTAACATGACGCAGGCATTCACATACAACTCGCTCTCTGTCATAGATCTTTACAGTAATTCCATCTATGTTTCCTTTACTCATGCCAATCTTCAATCTGGATGTTTCAATAAAACAGCAAAAGGAACTATCTCCTAGTAATATTCACATAGGATATAGCTCCTCACATTTGCCAAAATCTATTGATTTTATTTACATTGAAGCTTCTGTAAGCCATCTCCGTGTAGCCCCTTTCTGCGCTCTATAAGCTCAGCATGAGTCAATTTAGGTACAGAAAATGAATTCCATCCACTTTTTACAAGTTTGCGCTTTCTTTCTATTTGATCAACACTAAATGCGCCATATGAAGCTTTTCTATAAGCCATATGCACTATCTCCTTTCTGAAAAATTTAAACAAATTCTAACACTTTTGAGAAAAAGATGCAACCAGATATGCACTTTTGTCTGTATTTTATGCACTTTTTGTCTGTATTTACGATAGATTTTTGTCAATTTCTTTTTTATAACACTCAATATTGCCTAAAACTTTACAATATAAATCTATTATACTCCCCCCACTCAATAACGCATATGATTCACGTATTTCCCTCTTAATTTTTCTTTTATTATCGTCTTCTTTTAAAACAGCCATTATTTGCCTATAACATTCCCTTCCATACTCAAGAAGTTTACTTTTAACAAAATCATATGAAAACATACCATATACAATATTGACATCATCCGGCTGAATTGCCTCATCATTAAATTGTACTTTAGATTGCATAATCTCATGCATCACATATTCTCTTATCGTTTGCACTGGAGAAATTCTATACTGCTCCATGTCCAAATTTTTATCTTCTGATACATTAAACGCTTTATGATACTGTTCAAAATTAAATCCAAGTATTGCATATGCAGAAACATCTGAAAAAATCTCCTTATATACACTCAAAAGCTGTGATACCATTTTATCTCCTAAATCATCAAAAAGAGCATAAGTCTGTTTTTCTTCAATATTATCTTTTATGTCACAATATGTTCGTAACAGGTTGATTGTGTAAGTGGTATCATGTCCATCTTTCTTGTCAAACTCTTCAAGCCATTTATCTGAGCTATAAAAAACATTACCATAGTTCGCATCAAACTCTTGTAAACAAAGGATTTTATATGCTTCATTACTAAGCATAGACTCTAAATCTGAAGCGTAAATTTGTGTACTATTATTATATGCGGTCTCAATATTTCTATGCATTCGATTTTTAATATTGTAAAATACCCTTTTCTTATATTGTTCTACTACATTATTTATTGAAGAATTACTTTCCTTATAATCTAAAATGTATCCGATATCTGAAAATAGAACATCTGTTAAAAGAAATGCTATAATTTCAATGCAATCACTTGTTCTCTTATCTCTCATACGCAAAGACTCTCCTATGTAATGGCTCAATTCATGAACAAGTATAATCATAAACTCCGATTTAAACAGCATCTTCTGTCCAAATTTTACAATTATTGCATGTTCCTTCTTTCCCATTCTATATTCTCTGGTCACCGGCTTAACCTTTGCCTCTGGTGAGAGCAATATATCATATCTATGTCCCTGCTCTTCCAAGAGCTTGCTAACAGAATAAGATAAACTCTGATAAAACAAACATAATTTTGTTGACAGACCATATGAGCTGCCAGAATACCCTGGTATCATAAGAAACATTTGATCTGTATGAACCGAATGTTGAATTACTGAATTGATACATTCGACTAATTTCAACATATTATTATTTGCCTCTTCAATTTGTTCCTCATATATATCATCTTGGTTAATTACGTTTTTATACTGTTCTAAAAAGTTGTAAATTACAGGATAGACCATATAAAATATATCATCCGTCATTTTAAAAATACCAAACTGCACAACGGTATTGACTGAATTATATATTGACATAACCATAGGATCTTCAACAGATTGAAAAGTGGTTTTTATCTTTTTCATCAGTTTTAAAGGAATACTATCAGCTTGTTCATCTTGTTGTTCATCTTGTTGTTCATCTTGTTCAAGCTTTGGGGGCACTAAACTAATATTATTAAATTTACAACTACTTTCAATATTGTATATTACAGTTCCAAAAGCTTCATTGTCATGCGACAAAACACTGTGTGGCATCATAAAAAGGAGTATCAATGTAATAGGCACATTGTCAAATACCAACTCTATAGAATGTTGTCCATTAGAATCAAAGCACTTACATTCATTAATTTTATATCCAGCTCTGAATCCTATTTCCCTCTCCTTATTTGTCAATATTTCATCCAATTTTTTTATTGCTGCAATCTTATTTTTACAGGCTATTTTATAGTAAACTCAGATATTACTTCATTCAGTTTACAATCGAGTTTATTCCACTCTAATAAAAATTGTTTTTTCTCATCACAGGTATTAAGATAACTTTGTGAAATTCCCAAAATTGAATGGATATACTCTACCTCATCCATTAAGCTGATTTGATTTATAATAGTATTAAGCTCTGCAAGTGTATTACTATAAGCAAGCACTACACAATCAGCATTATCAAAGGTTCCCATTATCTTCATTTTTAGTGTGGTATTTACTTTAAATCTGCTTACCTTTTTATTAAAAGAATCTCTCCTTTGATATCTACATGATTCATTTAACTGAATAAACCCTACTACAGCAAATACGCTACTGTTGTAAGCAGAAATAAATTTATTAATATTATCCCTCTTATTTATTTTAAACAAGCCCACGATTTGCATACTGTATTTTCCTGTCAGGTCATTTATGGGTTTGTGAGTTTCCTTGTATAAAGCCTCTATAACGCTGCAATTCGCTTTCAAGGTGTTGTTTGATTCTTCTTGTATAATTTTAAAGCCATCATAATAACCAAAGGTACTAAAAAGTTGATTCTCTGGTAATGAAGCTTCATTGTTATAATTATCTCTATAGTGCTGTTTATATAAAATCAGAGTTCCAATGTTTGAATTTCCCATCACAATCCCCCCACTACCTTTATATTTGTAAAATTCATAGCATTTTTGATTTCTAAAGTAAGCATATATTCAAGATTTTTAAGTTCCCAATTATTGGCATAAGCAATCTTTCTACTATTAATAAAATACAATCCTGATCTCCAACGTTGTCCATAAACATTCGCTAATGCACAATTATATGAATATGCAAATATTCTTATGCCTTGTTCAAATTCAAAGCGGTTTTTTTCATTTTCCTCGCATTCTCTCATTTGTTGTTTTTCATAAACAAACTCCAAAAAGTCATTTAATATACTTTCTTCAAATCTGTTTGCATTATCGATAATATACACTATTACTGCCTTTATTTTAGCAACTTTTAGCCTATCATTTCTATTGATAAAGTTCTCATAAATGTACTTCCAGCGATCATCAAACTTTCCGTCTTTAATTAGAATAGCTTTTAATATTTCTCGATAAATTGCAATCATAAAATCTTCCCGTTTACCCAATTTATTCATAATTACGTTATCAATTATATCAAACCACGAATTAAGTATTCTTTTTTCTTCGCCTATATATTTTGCCTGTTCCAAAGATTCAACAATCAATAACTTGTTCCATGTCGTATAAATAATATTTTCATCGTAACAAATATCAAAATTACATTTTATATAGTTTTTAACCATTTTTTCTGTGCTAAGTGCATTAACTATATTTGTTAATATTGACAAAAATAGTACCATTACAATCAATTGAATTATGATTACAGTAAGAATTCCTCCATCACAATCAATTACGCTGTAATATGCTGTAAAAAAATCAATATTATCGCAGATAACGTCAAAATATTGATAACATTTATTCTCATCCTTAAAAGAATACATAAAACCCGATTCTTTCTTTCCCACATTTCGAATAATCTATCGTATGATGTTCCACATAAAAAACTCCTCTTGCTATTCAAACAAAAAGATATTAACGATACTGTAAATGTCCATATAGCAATACTAATAGTTGTCATTCTTTTGTTGCTCCGGTTTTCTTTTATACAACTAATAGGGAACTCCATTATGGAGTTCCCTATATTCATGCATATAGCAAATGATTACTGTAAGAGTGAAAGTACTCCCTGTGTAGACTGGTTAGCCTGTGCAAGCATTGACTGTCCAGCCTGTGCAAGAATGTTGTTCTTGCTGTAGTTAACCATTTCACTAGCCATATCTGTATCACGGATACGAGACTCAGCTGTTGTAGTATTCTCAACTACGTTGTCGAGGTTGTTGATTGTATGCTCAAGACGGTTCTGAACTGCACCGAGTGATGAACGCTGTGAAGATACCTTTGAGATAGCATCTGAGATAGCGTCTACTGCGTATGTTGCAGCGTTTCCGGAATCATCCTTTACATTAAGTCCCTTAATTCCAAGACTTGCAGAATCCATAGCGTCAATGTTGACCTGAATCTTGTTAGTCATGTCGGCATCTGCACCTACGTGAAGGCTGAATGAAAGGCTGTTAGCAACCTTTGCCTGACCTAACTGAATCTTATATGTTCCTGTACCATTAGTCAGACTAACTGCAGTATCTACATTATCGTCAACTCCAACCTTAGCTTTGCCCTCTGTATCGCCAATTGAGTTTGCTACAAGAAGCTCTTTTCCTGCAAGTTCGTAAGCCTTTTTAGCAGTAATAACTGTCGCATCATTTGATTTTACGCCAGCTGTTTCGTCCGCTTGTTTCATAGATGTAATTTCTTTTCCTGCAGCGTTAACTGTTGCCCCAGCTGTTGCAATACCCTTCAATGCAGTAGCATCTTTGGCTGGTGAATTTGTCTTATCTACAACTCCATCCTTATAATATCCACCTTTTGCATTTGCAGCATCAGTATCATCACCATTGCCAGCATTAGCAATATATTTATAAGTATCACCATTAATAATGATATCTTTATGAGTGTTATCAGCAGAAACTTCATCAATCAATTTATCTGTATCAGCCTTTGTAGCTCCAATTGTATAGCTCTTTCCACCAATGCTTACCTTATCCCCAGCATTAAGTGTATCCATAACAAATGTAGCTGTTCCATCGCCGTTGTCTGTCAGTGTTCCCTTAAGACCAGCGTCATGAGCTTTCATGTTGATTGTCTTTGTTCCTGACTCACCCTTTAACAGATATGTCTCGTTGAACTTTGTTGTCTCTGATACACGATCAATCTCTGTTGTAAGCTGGTCAATCTCGTCCTGGATTGCCTGACGGTCTGAATCCTTTGAGTTTGTACCATTGGCAGCCTGTGTTGCAAGCTCGTTCATACGCTGAAGCATTGAGTGAACCTCTGTGAGGGCACCTTCTGCTGTCTGTACTGATGAAACACCATCCTGTGCATTTGTAGATGCCTGGTCAAGACCACGAATCTGCTTTCTCATCTTCTCAGAAATTGTAAGTCCGGCTGCGTCATCAGCTGCACGGTTAATTCTGTAACCTGATGAAAGCTTCTCTGTGCTCTTTGACTGTGCACTTGTTGTTACGTTGAGCATTCTGTTAGCATTTGCTGCCTGCATGTTGTGTTGTACTACCATAATATGTACCTCCATGTATTATATTATTTTACGTTTTCCGGGTAAAATCCATTTTATCCGGCATGTTATGAAATTTT